>Ga0070698_100000042_pt1 | contig 89194 bp, 90 predicted proteins | sample KBSK1502metaG_FD_65477 | JGI IMG/M metagenome (GOLD analysis project Ga0070698, IMG submission 65477) | Corn, switchgrass and miscanthus rhizosphere microbial communities from Kellogg Biological Station, Michigan, USA - KBS K1-50-2 metaG | ecosystem: Host-associated > Plants > Roots >... | reverse complement strand
ACGCTGCGCCCCGCTACTCGAACCGCACTTCAAGCTGCTGACGGACCCCCAGCTCTCTCGGGCCGTCCACCACGTCCACCTCGAGGCGCGGCCGCCCCTGGGCGTCCCGCTCCGCCGATACCACCAGGATGAGCCCGCTCTCGAGCTCGACCTTGAGCTGGCGCAGGTCCGATCGCACCGTCACGTCGCGGACCGCCTCGCCGCGCAGCCGTGCCACCGCACCCGCTACGCGGCGCAGCTGTTGGAGCTCGATTGAGCTCACGCCAGCCGCTCAGCGAGGAGCTGCGAGATGGCCGTGTCGGGGATGCGCTCGGCCTGAATGAAGAGCGACGACTTGGAGGTCGCCTCGAGCGGGTACAGCGTCCAGAACGAGCGTCCGGAACGCTCGGACGCCGACCGGAATGACAGTACCAACTGCCATGCCTCGGTATTGGCCGGGCGCTCCGCCAAAGCGTCCACGTGCCAAACTTGATCGCCATGGGCGATCACGCGCCACGGCATGGATCACCTCGCTAACAAGGGCGCGAGAATATGTGGTCTAACCCTAAGTCCTGTCAATAGTTGGGATCTCAGTCGCCGCGTATCGCGAGCGCCTTGAATCGCTTGGCGAGCTCCTTGGTGATGGGGCCGGGCTGGCCGTGACCGATCACGCGGCCGTCGAGCTTGGTCACCGCCACCACCTCTGCGGCCGTGCCCGTCAGGAACATCTCGTCTGCCGTGTAGAGGTCGTAGCGGTTGAGGGGCACTTCCTCGACGCCGTAGGTCGCTTCGCGCGCCAGCTCGATCACGGCGTCGCGCGTGACCCCGCGCAGGATGCCCGCGTAGGCGGGGGGCGTCTTGAGCGTGCCGTTGGTCACGGCGAACAGGTTCATGCCGCTGGCCTCGGCAACGTAGCCCTGGGCGTCGAGCATGATCACCTCGTCCACTCCGGCCGCGATGCCTTCCACTTTGGCGAGGATGTGCGACAGGTAGTTGAGCGACTTGATGCGCGGCGAGAGGCTCTCGCGGTGATGGATCGGTGTCGCGGCGGTGAGCGCCACGAGCCCCTTGTCGTAGCGGTCCTGGGGCCACAGCTGGATCGTGTCGACGATACAAATGACGGAAGGCTTGGGGCACTTGCGCGGATCGAGCCCCAGGTCGCCGACGCCGCGTGTAACCAGCAGGCGAATGTACGCCTCGTCGAGCCCGCTCTTCCCAACCGCTTCCTCCACCAGCCGGTGCAGCACCGGCTTGGCGAGCGGCACCTCGAGCCACACACCCTTGGCGGAGGCGTACAGCCGGTCCAGGTGCTGGGGCAGCCGGAACACCCGGCGGTTATAGACCCGGATTCCTTCGAACACGCCGTCGCCGTACAGCAGGCCGTGATCGAACACCGAGACCTTGCCCGTGGCGCGATCGTAGTACGTCCCGTCAATCCAGATGATGGGCGGCATAGTCCTCTCTAGCGCGAGTAGGCGACGATCTTGTCCAGGATCGTTCTGGCAAAATCCTTGTCCCAGGTGACGGCGCTGGTCTTGGCCACGACTTGGACGCGGGTGGACCCGGTGCCCTCGGGTTTGAGCGTGACACTGATATCGCGGTCGCGGGCGGTGCCGTCGATGTGCCGCTGCTCACCGCCCTCCCCCTCTTCGGTGGCCGATTTCGTCTGGCGGATCTTGAGCTGGTCGAAGGCCTCCCGCGTGGCCGTTGCGGCGCGGTCCACCGGGGCCGGCACGACCGCCTCCGAGCCGCGCTCGGTCACGTAGATCGCGCCGCCAGCGCCGGCCCCGGCCGCGGCCAGGAAACAGCCCGTGATTACCAGGGCCACGGCGCCCGCCGCCGTCGCACGGGCCAAGGTGCGCATCCGCCGTGCCATCGTGAACCATCCCTCCGGTCGAACCTGTCCACCAGCCTGCGGCAGGGCCGCTTACGCGAATATACCCGTCCGGCGGAGCCCCCGGCTACCACGTTCGGGCCCCGGGAATGTTACCCAGATCACGGAACGGCGGGCCGAAAACGTCAATCAGTAGGTACATGGGGGACCAACCGCTGGGCTGGGCGCGGGTGTGGTACGCGCTCAAGCGCGAGGAAGACGAGGGGCTGCTGCGCCAGGGCGCGTGGTATCCGATCGTGAGCAGTGGCGTCACGCGCGCCGTCCTGGAGGTGTCGGGACAACGGGTGACGGTGCCGCAGGAAGCGCTGGAAGTGCGGGACAAGCGCCCGGACCGGTTCACGGTGGTGTACCGCACGCGCGAGGACCACAACCCCGCGCGCGGCACACGCGCCGACGCGGGGCGCCGTTACGGGGTGTGCCCGCGGTGCGCCACGCGCCTGCCGTTCCGCAACAACGTCATCCCGACGGTGGCCACGTGCAAGCAGTGCGGGCACCAGGGGATCGTGGCGTGGTGGGAGACGGGGTGAGCAGGACGGAGTGACCCGGCTGGGAATCGAACCCAGGACCTACGGATTAAAAGTACTGAGCATAGCCGCGTCTACCGACGCGAGCGAACGCCAACGAGCACGGAAACGAGGACTTGGCTCTTGGCTGGTGACCGTTCGCGTTGATAGACGCTAGCTCAGTTTCTACAATTCTTCTACAGCCCGAGTCCGTCGTTGTCCGCATAGGCCGAGGCAGGGTCGGGAAGCTTGGTCCTAATCCAGCCCACGTAGTTCTGGAGCCTCCACATCGCGTCCTCGCCCAAGATCCAGTGGTAGAGGTTGCACAGCGAGCTCGGGTGGAGCTTGAGGCCTGTCCCGTTGATCGTCCCCTTGTAGCGGTGCCGGAGAAACATGGGCATGATCAGGGGAAACATGGGCGCCGCGTACTTCACCGCACCCGCCACCATAGACGTCGTGATCCCCACGACCAGGTCGGCGACCTGTAGGGAGCGGACCAGCCGCGAGTGCGTCGTCAGTACGTTGATCGGGATTCGCGTCGGCGGCACAAAGTCGGTGCCCGACAGGATCGTCTCCAGCACGTTCTCGAGGACTTCCTCCTCCTGCTTCTTGCCGCCGCCCGGCTTGTCAGCAACGATCAGCCCCAGGCGCTCCGCGCTCTCCAGGTAGATGGTCGCACGCTCGAACACGTACATGAGGTTCTGACTGACAGCGTCCTTGATCCCAATCGGCATGCGGCCGCGGTCGTGCACCGCGACAACCGCCCGGACACGGCTTTCGGCCGCGGCCCTGAGGATGTCCGCGTAGCAGGCCGCGCGCTTCGCATCGAGGAGGTTGTCGTGTATCCAGTTTTCCGGCGGCGGCGACCACTTGACCTCGCATCCCTTGGGCACGCCGTAGGCCGAGCAGATCTCGCTGACCCTGCGCTCCAGTGCCTGCAGGTTCTCCTCCAACACGAACACGCCGCCCACGGCGACGAGCTGGCCCAAGCCATCGCGCCGGCCGTCCTGCACTGAATCATCCAGAAAGAGGACTTCCACCGTCGCCGCGCCGGCACCCCGTGAACTGAATCGCCATGCTCGAAGCTAATGGAAAGCGAAAGAGCCGAGGCCCGTGGGTCTCAGCTCCCTGGTCTAGGTCGGGTAGTCGAACGCCCACTGACCCGGCTTCGCCGCGAGCGCGTCGCCGTAGATCGACCACCTTGCCGCGCCCGGCGCGGACCCCCACAGGAACCACAGCTGGGCGAACGGGACGTCGGGCCAGTCGCGGTCCAGCACCACGTGACCCGCGCGGCTCAGCTTGACCACCAACACCGTCTTCGACGGCGCGTACCGCTTCGGCAGGTGGCGCAGGAGCCCTTCGATCGTCGCGTCCGGGTTGCGCTCCTCGGGCGGCAGCTCCTTCAGCTGGAGCGGGCAGTAGTTGGCCGTATCGCCATCGACCCAGGCCGTGATGCAGTCGTGGTCGACGTCCTCATCGTCCGCGATGCCGATCTTTTTGCCGAAGGCCAGCCCTATGCCGTACGCGAACAGCGCGCAGTCGCGCAGCTCGCGATACCTGTTGAGCTCGTTGGTGCGGAGGGCGAGGACGTCGAGCGCGTCGGGCTCGATCTCATGGCCGGCGATCTCGGCCTCGACCTCGCGAAACTTGGCGGCGTATTCCCGCAGCTTCGCGGCGGGATCGTGGTAGGTGAGGTTCTTCCAGCGGCGGAACGTTATCGCGTCCATGCCAAGGCAACTTAAGCGGAGGGGGCCGGCCCGGTCACTTGCGGTATGCCTGGCAGGCGTCCAGCAGAGCCGAGTAGACGAGGATGTTCATCCCCTCGTTCCACCGCGCCGGGTTGTCCTTGAGGAACTTGTCAACGACGGCGGCGACCTGCTGAGTGCTCCAGCCCGCGGTGCAGGCTTCGAGCCACGCGAGCCGTTTCTTTGGAGCCCCCAGCACGGGCGCGGCCAGCTCGGCGAGCGCCCCCATATGGCGCTACAGGATAGGCGCGGCGTGCCCGTCCGCCAAGCCATCCCCGACGAGTGGGGGAACACTAGAGAACGACGGGGCCCGGTTGACCGCCCCGGGCCCCGGGGTGAAAGGAACGTCCGCACGCCCGCGCGTGAAAGGACCGCGGCGTCCTGCTACACCTTGACTTTCTTCAGGAACGCGGCGTGCGCTTCGCTGGCCTGAATCGCGTCGAGCACGTCGCCGTAGAACTCGAACAGCCCGTCGTGCTCTTCCTCCGATAGCCCGAGGAGGCGCTGCAGCGCCTCCTCCTGCCGCCGCTGGCTTGGAAGCCACCCCGCCGCCACGCCGAAGGCCACGTGCTCCTCGTACCAAGTCAGCCTCTCGCGGCGCGCCCGCTCGGCACGCTCTGCCTCCTTCTTGTTGCTCACGCACCCTCCTTACGCTCGCCCTCCGCGCGGTACGTCCTCTTGATGTCCTCGATGAACTGAACGTCCGGGCCGAGCATGATCCACAACTCCCTCTCGACCTCGGGCCAAGGGAGCCGCTCTCTCCCTGCGCGCCGGACGTACTCCATGGCGTCCTCCCTGCTGTACGTTCGGTCCGAGTTCCGCAGCGCCTCGCGCGCCAGGTCCCGCGCGACCTCGCGCCCGCGGCGTTCGAGGTAGCTGTCCAGGCGGCGATAGAGCCACTCGGCCGCGGCGTCCATGAGCCGTCGGATCACGTTAGCGTCCTCCCATTTTGGCTGATGTCGCGAGCCACCGCTCGTAAGTCGCCCGGGTGAGCACGCGCTCCCCGTAGCCCGCCGCTTTCGCTGCCCTCGCGAAGTCGCGGTCGTCCGTGACGAGCCACAGCGGGTGGCCGTTCATCGAGCGCCCGATGTTGAACGCGATCCGCTGGTCCCACCTCAAGCTCTGGATGCCTCGCGACTCCGGCTTTGCGCCGTCAAACGCGAGCTTCGCCCATATGTTGGCCTCGAACTCGACGGCCGTTGCGATCTGCGGGTAGAGTCGATCGACGAGCGCGTCCGGAATCGGATCAGGGGACGCGATCCCCGCGTTCTCGTACACCCCGCGAATGAACGTCGCCGCGAAACCTCGCCGTACGGCGACCGACTCGTGGGTCCGCCTCGCGCGCTTGAGGGTCTCCTTTCGCTCCTCGCGCCCGTCGCCCGCGAGGATCGCCTCGATGTTCGCTTGGAGCCGTCGACCGGTCTCGATAAACCGCGCCTTCTGTTCGGCGACGTGCGCGGCGATCTGGCTGAGGTACGGCCCCGCCTGCTCCGGGAAAGGTTGGCCGGGCGGCACGAGCGCGATATCCGCGAAGAGGGGCGCGATGACGCGCTCGGTGAAGAAGTCGTGCGCGGGAAGCGGGCTACCCATGACGAGCACGGCGAGCTGCGACTCGGAGTCCTGGAGTATGCCGCACTCGCCGCCCGCGCCGACGTTGCACCGCGCGTGGATACGGCGGATAGCGCCGAGGCACACGCCGTAGTCCCTATCCGCCGGGTCTACGAGGTGCGCGAGTAGCTCCGCGACGACGAAGGGGTCCGCGTACCGCGCGACGCCACGTCGTCGCTCCGCCTCCAGGAGCGGGGCGAAGCCGGCGGCCGTACGGTAGACGTTCGCGTCGAGCAAGACGCCGGGGAGTTGTTCAGCCACAAGGACGAACACTAGGAAGCGACGAGGGCCCGGTCAAACCGCCCCGGGCCCCCTTTACCCCCTCGAGTCGTTTCCGACCCGTGGTGCTAGGGTTTCTTTCCCTTCGTGGTGAGGGCGGCGAGCACTTGTTGCACGTCGCCCTGGCTCAGGGTCTCGCCGCGCCACCGGACGCGGTCGCGGCCCCGGGCGACGAGGCGGTGGTCGTCGACGATCCGCCGCCGCGTGGACCGCCGGAGGCGGAGCAACCCGCGCACGAGGACATCGAGCGGCAGGCGCGACGGGAGGCACGCGACGTCGGCCGGGTTCACCGCGCCCCCTCGATCTGAAAGAGCGCCTTGAAGAGAAGCGCTTCGACCGCCCGCAGCTCAGGCGAGAACGTCCACACGGCGGGGTGCGCGTTCTCGTGACCCGTGAGGACCTGGAGCGCGTTGCGGATGTGGTCGGCAGGCCCCTCTGGCGGCACGCGCTCCTCAGTGACAAGAGAGAGCCGGCGACTAGCGGGGGCGGTCACGCGACCTTGGCGACGTTCGGCGTCTTCACGGCGTTCGGGGCCTTGTGACCGGTCGCTCGGCGCGCACCCCGGACGTGCGCTCGCGCCTGCCCCTCGGTGAGGTGCCGGAATTTCTTCCGTAGTGTGCTGACGATCGTCTCGTCGGTGAGCTTCCGATTGGCCACGAGCGCCGTGACCGTTGCGGAAATCGTGCCCTTCTTGGGCTGCTTCGTCTTCGTCATCGAGGTCTCCTTTCTGGGTGACTTCGGGCGCGATGTTAGCTTGTTCCATAGATACGCTCCTCGTGTCGGAAGTACATAGGTCGCAATGACTTACATGGTGGGAGAGCTTCAGGAGGGACGAGCATAAGCGCCCGAACACGTAGGAACACGTCTAGGTGCCTGTGGGTCAGCTGAACCGTGCTTAGACGAGTGACGCCGAAGGGTCCTGCGGATCGCGTTTGCTACAGCAAATCAGTAACGCGTTACTGATTACGGGGGAGGACGACGCTACGACTTCGACGTGACGTAGGTGTGCGGGTCCTGCGTCTCGGGTCGCGCGTTCACGAGGGCCTGGAGCGTCACGACCACGAAGGTCTGCACTGACTGGAAGCCGTTCGCCTGCGCGACGCGCTCCACGTCGCCGTAGAGATCGAGCGGCAAGATGATCGCCCGGGCGAGCAGGCGGCCCTCGCGCGCGGCGGCCGCGCGGAGCCTGACGTCAACGTCATTTCGGTCGCGCGTCATAGAGGAACGGGTTCCCAGTCGTCGGCTGCTACCTTCGGGCCACGACCGTCCGCGTGATCGCCGTACTCGATATAGTGGCGCAAGCGGGCGGCGACGAGGGCGTCGAGACTCCGCCAGCCTGCACGGAGCGCGGCGCGCTCGGCGGCCTCATAGAGGTCGGCCGGAATCGCCACGAGACACGGGACCGCGCGATTCATCGCTAGGCCCGATTGATCGCGTCGGCGAGCCGCCGCGACTCCTCCGGCGAGAGGTCGAGATACCACTTTCTCGGATCGCGAACCGGCGCCGTACGGTCGGGCATCTCCGGCCATCGACCCGTCGCCCGATAGTACGCCATCGCCATGCGCATTTCGTCGTGCAGGTCCACTAGTCCCTCGTCTTCCTGCGTCGCGGGTGCGGGTTAGAGCCGGGGTTCTCGTCCCATACAGGTCGGTCCTTGTCGTGCCGCCACAGCTCGCCGCACCCCGGGCAGCGGTGCGCCACGATCCGCTCAGGATTATCTGGGTCGAGGACCGCGACCCATGGCGTTGTGCTGCCGCACTTTCGACAGGGCTGCTCCCGGTCCCTGGTGAACGATCGCGGGGGCTCGGGCGGCGGCGTCGTCTTGGGACCGACCCGGAAGATTTTTTCGCTCATGAGAGGGTAGTCCGTGGCGCGGGGTGGCGACCGCGTTGCCCGCCTTGACCACCTGTCAGGATCGCAGCGACCACGGACTCGTTACTCCCCTTCTGTAGACTGCGAACCCGGATTCATCCGGCGAAATCCACGCTCCGTGTCCCACTCGGGACGATCGGGGAAGCCCGATCGAGGTCGTGGCGGCGCAACGGGTTTGTCGTCGAGCGCCGGGCCGTCGCCAAACATTTGCCGAGCGGTCTCGCTTCCTGAGAACTCAAGGCTCATGCCCGCGTGCCCCGTCACCGGTTTCTCGTTACCGGCGAAATCGGAACCGATCCAACGGGGGACGACCACCGACGCGGAGGCATCGGCAAGAAATCCAAGCTGGCGTCGAGTCTCCTCGACAAGACGAAGATCGGCACCGGCCCGGGCGATGCCGGGTCTCGCTTCGACGATCTGGTTCAGGACCTCGGCGGCTTTCGCAAGCTCGTAGTCATTACCGTACAAGCTCCCGCCGCCCCTCTCGATGAGCGATCGCAAAAGCGGAAGCACTGAGTACGCGAGCGCCGGCGCCTGCGCCGCTTCTTTCATGAAATCGGCGATCACGCCCGCGCGATTGCTCGGCGTTGCAAAGGCAATGAGCTTCACGAAGCGGAGCGCGGCGGCGTCGTCGTCGCTCCCGACCTGAAGCCCGTTCGATTGCTCGATACGCTCGTGGACACTGTCCTCGACAACGTCGAGCTGCTGGTCGAGCTTCGCCTTGAGCGCGGCGCGTTCATTGGCACGGGCCGTCTCGAACTCCTGATCCAACTGGCTCAAACCTTCAGGCTTGTACCGAGAGCGCGTGGGATCGTCGTAGTGCGCCTTCACGAGTTGCGCGTCGCGATCGGCAAACGCCTTCACGACGTCCCGAATCTGAACCCGGAGGTTGATAAGCGTCGGGTCTGGCGGTGCACCCGCCTCACGCTCAGCCTGCTCGTCGAGCGACGCGCGGACGTCGGCGAAGGTCTCGTACAAGGCGTTCTCATCTGGGAGGACGCCCGTTGGCGGTGGCAGGTAGCCGTCGCCACGCGAGACTCCCGGCATCACGAATTGGTTTCCGGCCATGTGAATCTCCTGTCAGGTTACGTGAGGACGAAACCGGGGCGCGGGCCGGGCCCCGCGTTAAAAGAGCGGCAGCGCTGCGGCGTCAGCGCTCAAGGTGAAGCTCGCCGCGGTCACCGTGCCGCCCGGTACGACGCGGATGCGCCAGGGGCTCGCGATCGAGCCGAAGCCGCCACGCACGATGTAGGTGACGAGGCCGGTCGCGGACACGGTCGCCTGCGTGCCGCCCGCCACGGCGACCCACTGCCCAGCGATCAACTGCTCGACGATCACTTGCAACGTGCCGCCGCCCGTGAGCGTCGTGACGTTGAAGACGAGCAGCACATCCGTCCCAGCGGCCACCGGCCTGGTGGACTGCGCGACGGCCGGCAGGGCCCCGGCGTCGGCGCCAGCCGCGTTGGTGAGACTGAAGACGTTGATCACGGGGTCTCCTTGTCGTTGACGGTCACGGGTTCGAGGCTCATCGTCTCAGGGTCGAACGTGCGGTCGTCCACAACGATCTGCTCGCTGTCGCTCTTACGGTACGCAACGAATGTGACGACGGGGACGTCGGGGTTGCGATATTCGGGCATGGCTCTACTCCTTCGGGTTCGGATGGTTCAGTCGGTAGCGGACCTCGGTCACGCGGATGGCGCCGAGGAGTTGCAAGTCCTTCGTCACCGTCACCTTCGTCGCCGGAAAGCCCGCGTCGGTCAGCGTCTGCGCGAGTTGCGCGTGCGTGATGCTCGACGTCCGCCGCACCGTGACTGCGATGAGTCGTTCGAGTGCACGACGCCGCAAGAGCGATCGGAGGCGCGGCGCGCTCAACTTGAAGCCGCACGCGTGACAGTGCCCGAGCGATCTGGGCTCGGTCATCGAGAGACCATCCTTGTCAGGGTTCTGGACTACTGAACTACGGATACCGCGAGCGAGAACCTATCGTGTGCCGCCGCGATGCGAAAGTGTCTCGACTCGACGCGCAGGGTTCGAGTTCCTCGATTCTCGGTGTATAGCGCGGTGCTTTAGTGCCATCCGCCAAAAACAGGTGGGCCCCCGTGGTGGGTCCGGGGGCGGGTGTCCGAGGGGCGGCGATCGCCGCACATGCGTCGAGAGTCACGGTCCTCTGCGCACATGCGGCGCAAGATCGCGCACGCGCGCACCCGTGCTCGAATGGATTAAGAATCGCTGGAGTGAGCCTGGATCCAGGCACTTTCAGCGCGCATTGTAGAAATCCTGTAAATACCGCACGCCGCTCGAGGTTCGTGTACCACGCGTGAGCGCACTGGGAGCGCGGGCGTAGACTCGCCGCCGTGGATCACCTGACCGCACGCTTGCGGGCGCGTTTGCCATTTCAGGGTATGTGATGGTCGGGTCGGCGGGGCGGGACTCGTCACCACACGTTCCCAACTCGTTCCCGTTTCGTTCCCGTTTCGTTCCCCGGGTACGCCGCAACTCGTTGTGGCATATGGCTGAACTGACGTGCCTTCGCAACTCCAGGTGTAGCCGGAGGCGTAACACCTGGAGCGAGGCTAAGTCACTTTGCGTGGATGAGACGGGAATGACCCGGGAATCTCGGGTTTTCTACTCGCCGTCGAGCCAGTAGCCGCCGTGGTCGTCGTCCGGCTCCTGAATCGTGCCGTCCGCGACAAGTTCCCTGAGTAGCTCGACGACGGTCTCCCGCTTACCGCCGACGGCGTCATAGATGGCGGTCTTCGTCACGTACCCCTTGCGGATCGCGCTCTCGATACGCTTGATGAGCTTACTGCGCTGCCGGGCCGGTGACGGTGGGCGCCGGATTCGCGGAATCTCGCCCTCGGTCCGCGGTTCCTGCTCGGGCTCGTCGTCGTCGGGATCGCCGATGTACTCACTCGGCGGCTTCTCGGGTTGAAACTCCCACGCACCGTAGTCAACGGTATCGTGGCGCTCGCCCGTGAGGACCTTGAGGCCTAGCTCGTGGAGCGCGGCGGCGGCGTCCGGGTAAGCGGTCGCTTTGGCCTCGATCGCCCAGTACGCCGTCCAGCGCGCGGCCTGGCGCTGGATCTCGCCGACGTTGCCGAAGATGCGAAAGCCGTCGAGCTGGGTCCACTGGTAGTCGATCCACTTCGACTCGCCGTCGGGGTCGTTCCACTGATGCCGCCAGCGCCCGGCCTCGAACGTCGCCAGGTCCTCGCGGTGCGCCGCCAGCCACCGCGCGACGGCGTCTCGATCGACGATAGCTCGGAGGTCGAGCGGCGGCGGCACCGGTTCGTCCTGCTCGCCTCTCGCCGCCCGGAGCAGCGGGTCTTGAGCGTTACGCGCCTTCGCCGCCGCGATCGCGTCAACGGACGCCTGGATCTCGGCCATGAGCGCCTGGTCGGCGACCTGTAGGGCGTCGCGCGCCGTACCCTCCTTGAGCTTGAACACCATCTCATCCACATAGACGCGCCGCCACGCCGCGACGGCCCGGAGCGACGCCGCGTCCTCGCCACGCGCCCACGCCAGGTCCTTGAGGTGCTCGACCAGGTCGGCGCGCTTGCGCTCGGCCTGCTCGCGCTCCTGCTCGCGTCGCGCCGTGGTGGCGGCTTCCGCCTTGTACTTCGGCTCTCCCACCGTGCGGTACCAGTAATCGACGGCTGAGCCGCCGTCCGCGAACTTATCCCGTGCGGGCTGGTCGAGCGATCGCCACCACGCGTGATACGCGTCTACCTCGTTCTCGTCCGACGTGCACTCCCAGATCGCCGATGCCGCGTCCGCGTCCCGTGCGGCGCGCTGCCGTTTGATCTCCGCGGTTTCGCGATCGAACGCCATCTGGCGTTCCGCCGCCTCGCGGTCGCGTTGTTTACACCGCTCGGCGAAGCGGGCGTCCCAGGTCGCGGTAATCGCGGCCCGGTCGGCGGGATCGGCGTACCATCGCGGCAGCCAATCGTAGAAGTGTCGCTCCTCGTTCTCGTCGTCCGAGAAGTCGTGAGCCTTGAGCCAGCGGTCGAACTCCGCCAGCGCCAGCGTGGCGTCGACCATACTAGTAGAGCAGCTGCACGACGCCGTGGTCATCGATGTACCACGGCTCGTGGCGAGTGGTCGGCGTCGGTGCGTCGGGCGTCCTGTCAGTGACCGGGGCGGCGATCTGCTGGACGTTCATCGCGGTTGCTCCTTTCAAGAGTGAGATCGGTAAATCTCGGGGCAGTGAATCAACGTTCACGGGTTGAGCGCGAGCGCGGTCGAGAGCTTCGCGACCCCTTCACGCTGCGCCGTGCTGTCGACAATCGCATACCGGCGATAGACGGCCTCGGTCTTGTGTCCCGTCAAACTCATGGCCACGGAGCGCGAGACACCGGCGCGCTCGAGGTTCCGGACGGCGGTGCGTCGCAGGTCGTGGGCGATCGCGTCGACTTTGGCGCGGCGGCAGGCCGATCTCCGCGCCTTATTGAACTTCTCGTACTGAATCCGCTCGCCGCCCTGGTGGAAGACGAACGGTCCGTCCTGCGCCGCATGCTGCGTCTGAAGGAGCCCGGCGAGCGGTGGGTAGCTGGCGAACGGGAACTCCCGGGGCTCGCCGTTCTTGCTCGTCTCGATTCTCACGACGCCGGTCCGCCAGTCGATGTTGTTCCACGTGAGCGGCAGGACTTCCGAACGGCAGCGCCAGCCGGTGAGATACGCGTAGCCCCACGGGCCGCGCGCCCACTCGGGTAGCTCGTCCGCCACCTTCAGGAACTGCTGCGGGGTGACGAAGCCCTTGCGGGCATTATCCGGCGTCGGCGTCTTGATGACCGGCTTACTGGCGAGTCGCCCGGCCTCGATCGCGAGACGAAACGCGCGCCGAAGCCCCGCAAGCTCCTGATTGACCGTGGACCGCGCGGCACCGGCAGCGAGGCGTTGCGCTTCGTAGGCCCGGACGGCGTCCGTTGTGATGGCCTGCGCTTTCCAGCCCGCGAAATGCTCTTTGATGTGCCCGATGTTCGGCGTGCTCCGATTTCCTTTCGCCGTCCAATCGGCCTTCAACATCTCAAGAAGGTCCTCGAACGTGACGTGCCGGGCGTCTGGCACCAACGTTCCGGCCCGCGCCTGCGTCCGCTTCGACTCGCGGAGGTCGACGGCGTCCTGCTTGCGCGTGGAGCCGGACGACTCCTGGACGGTCTTGCCGGCGGCGCGGTAGCAGATCCACCAAATGCGGCCGCGCCGGAACACGCCGCCCTTCATGCCGCCGTAGTATTGCTCAGCGCGAGCCATCGCGGCCTCCCTTCTCGTGCTTCAGCGCGATGAAGGCCGAGGGCTCGCCAGCCTTGAGGTCCGCGAGCGCCGAGCGAAGAAGTAGCGTCACCCACGCCGTGGCGGTCATCCCGTCCGTCCGAGCGCGGGCCTTGAGTTTCCGCAGTAGCTCGGGCTGAATCGAGAGATGAAACATCGTCTTTGCGGGCATACGGTCGTCCTTTCTAAGTGTATTACAAATATATCCAAAACATATGCCCTATCTAGCACTCCGACTACCGAGCGATCGCGTCGAGCGCGCTTAAGCTCGAATCCGTAGCGAGAAAACACGTCTAGAATCGTTTATAGGCTGCCATCCTGCCCTGGCCCGTCTCGCGCTGCCTTCCTTCCTGAGCACGCGTTTTATCGCCTGGCCTCTAGCCACCGCGTGAGCCGACGTCGGCTCAGGACGATCTTCCGCTCACTCACCCGCGTCGCGCCTAGCTCTCGCGCGTGGTTCCAGACAAACCGCCGCGTGACGTGCAAGAGCTTGGCGGCTTGCTCCACGGTGAGCGTCTCGTCCGGCGTTGCCACGTCACCCTGTAGGGCTTGCTGCATAGCCCGAGCGGCGAGTCTGGCGATGGCCGCTGGTACCTGCTCGGCTGGAATGGCGTCGAGCGCCGTGATGAGGGTGGTCGTCATGGGAGTGCCGAACACGTCGCTACTTGGCGCTCAAGGTGCTGGAGACGCCGCTCTGCCTGCCGCTTCCGGCCTAGCGCCGGGAATCCCGGTCCGTAGCAGCGGTGGATCACGAGGCCCGGTACTGCTCGAATTGCGAAGGGGACGGCATGTTCCCAAGCAATTCGGTCGTCGCGCGCGATCCGGGAGCGGAGCTCCAACATTATCTGTAACGGGTCTACTAAGGCTCTCTGGCGATGGCGGTATGCCTTTTGTCGGCACCCGTTTGTGCAATAACGCGCGCCCCGGCGCCTGCCCTCGACCGGGAAGCCGCACCCGGAGCACTTAGTAATCGCGTTACGCTTCATCGCGAGCACGTCGCTATCGGCTAGCATGGGCGCGCTCCTTCCGTACCTTCTCCACGCTCGCGGCGTCCACAAGCTGAAAGCCGCCGAGCTTCGTCCCCTTGAGCTTGTCCCTCGATAACAGGTTATAGACGGTCAGCCGCGTGACGCTAAGACGAGTCGCGGCTTCCGCGACGCTGATCCAGATCGTCGCCATCCTGTCCCCCGAAAAGCAAAAGGCCCGACTCTCGAATGCGTCTCGAAAGTCGGGCCTCGGGGTAACTGGCCTCGTCGTACGCGGCGTCCTTAGGACGTTCCCCTAACGATCCCGGTTGCCTCCTGAGCCCTTGGTAGGTCGCTCGCCCCGGGTCGCGTCGCCGCGATCTCTTGTGACAACAAATATAAACCTGTTTACGCTCCTGCGTAAGTGAGTAGCATCATTGGGACTGCCGAGGTTCGGTCCAGCCCATAAGCTTACTGGACTCGAAGTCGACCTTGGCGTAGAGGTGGGCGTTGGCGTCGACCCAATACCAGAAGGTGATTGGTCCGCCTTCCACCCGGTCGGGCTCGCCGAGTAGCGCTCGGACGTCATCCATTTTCATCCCTTCGCGCAGTCGACGCCAGTTCGCGAGGTCTAGCCATTTAGTCGACGTCGGGACGGGCTGGCCTTGCGATGCCGCGCTCTTGATGACGGCCTCCAGCGCACCTACGCGTCGGTCGAGGTCAGCGGTTCCCCGTTCAAGGATCTCGATTCGGCGAATGAGGCTGGCGGTAGACGTGTCCTGCCCCGCCGCGACAACCGGTTTGGAAGAGGCTGCCAACGCGGCGAGGAGCACTGTACGGAGTATCCCGGTCATCATGAGCCTCCTAGGGCGACCGGTCAGTAGGCCGGGCGGGGCTCGAACCCGCTACCTGCGCATTAAAAGTGCGCTGCTCTACCTGTTGAGCTACCGGCCCTCGGTTTCTACAGTGTTTCTACAAATTGTCGCGTAAGTCGTTATCACCAAACGAAAAGTCACAAGATTAAAAGTCCGTTGCTCTACCAACTGAGCTACCGGGTCGCAGTTGCTGCACAACAACTTAGCGACTTCCCTCCCCTGCGGCACCCTGCGATCGCGACTCTCCTGTAGCGTCCTTCACAACATGAGAGCCAGTTCATCAAGCAGGCCGTTGAGTTCCGCGGCGACTGCTGAAAGACGGCTGGCATCCGGCGCAGGGGCGGCGAGCAGCTCGCCAACAACAGTCCGCATCCGAGCCAGAATCTCCGCGCGCCGACCCTGTTCCGGCGGCCCCGCCGGCATCTCGCTCCCGAGAAGGCGCACCGTTTCTACACGCGCTTCCTCCAGCGTCACGCCCAGGTCGCTGAGCACCTCGGCCGCGATGCCCTTCCCCTCACGTAGCAAGCCGAGGAGCAGGTGCTCAGTGCCCACGTAAGCATGGTTCAGCTCCCGGGCTTCGGTCATGGCGAGCTCCAGAACCTTCTTGGCCGCGCGAGTATACGGCAAGTCGTCGGCGGGCACGCGCTTGATGCGACCGGGCGTGACCGCGTTCTCGATTCTCTCCCGCAGCGCCGACAGGTCCGACGTCTGCAAAGCCTGCTGCAGCACAGCGCACGCGATACCTTCGCTCTCACGGATCATCGCGAACAACAAGTGCTCGGTGTCGACCTGCTCGTGGCGTAGACGCACAGCCTCGTCGCGGGACATCTTGAGCACCATTCGGACGCGATCCGTGAAATTGTAGCCGTTCATGAGAGGCTGCCTGTACCAACCGCCGTGTGACCCAGGGCACCGAGTCTTTGTCCGACGTACCCGAGCTCCCCTACCATCTTCGGGTCGCCCGTGCTTCCGATTTCGGGTCGCGTCCGCGGAAAAGTCCACCGTTACGCCCCCCCGCCTTCCGCACTCTTTAGCACGGTATGATCTTGCGCGCCCAACGCACCCACCCCCGCACGCGCCCGTCGTCCGCGACCGATCGGGCCCTCGTACAGCGCATCACTCGGGGCGACGAAACAGCGTTCTCGGAGCTGCTGGCCCGCTACCGCAGCACCGTCTATGCGACGGCGTACGCCGTGCTGCTCGACCCCGAGCAGGTCGCCGCCGTCGTGACTGACGCGTTCGAGGAAGCCCGTCGCACCGCCGCGGAATTCCTCGCCACGCGGGGCAGCGTCTCCGGCTGGTTGACCCACCTCACCCGACTCGGCATCGCCGCCCGACACGACGCCGCCTGACCGCTTCCGCGGCTCGCCTGGGGGCGTAAGTTCCCGGCGTCCGCCATGCTCGGTCGCGCCCAACGCTTCATCTTCGCCCTCTACCTCGCGAGCGCCGTGTTCGTCACGGTGCAACGGGGAGTCCTGAGTCCGTCCAACAACTTCAAGGTGTTCCGCGCCGCGGCGGTGAACCTGCTCGCGCACCGCGACCTGTACGCCGCCCACCCCGACCAGCACTTCGATTTCTACAAGTACAGCCCCACGTTCGCGCTGCTGTTCGTCCCCTTCGCCGCGCTGCCGTTCGCGCCGGCGCTCTTGATCTGGAGTCTCCTGAACTCGCTGCTGCTCTGGTACGCCGTGCGGCGCCTGCTTCCCGACCGCCAGGCGACCCTGGCCCTGGCACTCGTCTACCTCGAAGTGCTGTTCGCGATGCAGTACACCCAGAGCAACGGCCTCGTCACGGCGCTCATCCTGCTCGCGTTCCTGGCGCTCGAGCAGGGACGCCAACTGCGGGCGGCGCTGCTCATCGGTGTCGATGCGTTCATCAAGATCTTCCCGCTCGGCGCCGCCGCGCTCGCGCTGTTCCATCCCCGCCGCTGGCGCTTCACCCTCCTGCTCGCCGCCGTCGGGGTCGGCCTCGCGCTCCTGCCGCTGGTCGTGATTCCGCCCCACGAGCTGGTCGCCCAGTATCGCTCTTGGTGGACCATCGAGATGTCGGATGCGAGTAATGTGAACCGCGGCGACTCGGTGATGCAGTACCTCTACCGCTGGCTCGGCGTCGACTGGCCCCACTGGCCGGTGCAGCTCGCGGGCACCCTGGTGCTCTTGGCGCCGCTCGCCCTCGAGCGGGGGCGCTCGGGCGACCGGGCCTTCCGCCTCCGGTTCCTCTGCTCGCTGCTCGTCTACCTCGTGCTCTTCAACCACCAGTCGGAGCGGGCCTCGTTCGTCATCGCCTACACCGGGCTAGCGCTGTGGTATGCGGCCAGCGAGCCGGACCGCGTGCGCAACGCGATCGCGCTCGCGGCCGCGGCGGCGCTGCTGCTGCAGGACGTGCAGATCGTGCCGTGGGCGATCCACGACGCGCTGGGGCGCTACCGCCTCAAAGGCATTCCCTGCCTCGTCGCCTGGATCGTGATGCAGGCGGAGCTGTTGGGGTGGCGGCGCTGGGCGCCCCGCTCACACGGCACCGAAATGGGTCAGACACACGTCCCCCCGCCGGAGCCGCTCCCGAACCGCTGACGAGGTGAGCGCCGCCAGCTCGGCGGCGCGCGGCGCCACGTAGCCGTCCCATGCGGCCAACATCCCATCGGGACGGCCCGGGTGGACCATGAGCTCCGTGACCCCCGGGAGGGACGCCAGCCGATCGATCAGCGCGAGCAGCCGGTTCAAGAATCGGGGGTCTCCCTGAAGCCCGATGCCGTGGAAGCGGTCCGCATGGCGCGGGCCCGCGACGCCGCGCGCCGCCACGCGCCACGCCGCACCAATCGTCCAGCGCTTGACCCGGGCCCTCCCCGTCCCTCGCTCGACCGGCACGCGCACGAACGGGACGCCGTGCGCGCGGGCCGCGGCCACGACGGGCGCCCACACGCCGGGCAAGGCGTGCACGTGACGATGGCCATCGATGTGCGTGACGGGCACGCCGGCCGAGCGCAACCGGGCGAGCTGCGCGCCGCACTCCTCCGCCACGCGCTCGGAGTCGATGCGACCGGCGAGCGCGCGCGTCACGAGGCCGGCGAGGCTGTGAAAGCTACCGGTGCGAAGGTGGACCAGGCTTCCGCCAACGCTCAGCGGCTCGCCTGCCGTGAGGTTCAGGTGCAGCCCGACGCCCAGCGACCCCGTGCGACGCAACGCCGCGATCGCGTCCTCCCACCCGGGCGCGTTCACGAGCACCGAGACCGACGACACCACGCCCGCGGCGTGCGCCTCCAGAATGCCGTCGTTCACGCCCGGCGACAGTCCGAAATCGTCGGCGTTCACGACCAGGCGCCGCTCGCTAGACGTAGCGCCCCCGCCAGTCGTTCCAGCGGATGCGCGCGAGGTCCCGTACCATGGCCGCCGCATCGCCGGCGAAACGCACGGTACTCGGCTCGTCGTCGTAGCGATACTGGACCGCGGTCTGCCGCACGCGCAGGCGGTGTTTGCGCGCGATGTACAAGAGCTCGACATCGAACCCAAACCCGGCCACGGTGAGGCGCGGGAAGATCAGCTGCGCGGCACGCGCCGTGAAAGCCTTGAGGCCGGCCTGCGTATCCAGGATCCCGGGCAGGAGCGCGACCCGCACCACCCGGTTGAACAGGCGGCTCATCAGGTGCCGTGTGTAGAGGTAATGGAAGAACGATGGGCTCATCAGGTACCGCGACTCGGGGAGCACGCGGCAGGCGATCGCTACATCGGCTCCGCCGTCCAGCTCGCGCACCATGTGGTCGATCTCTTCGACCGGGTAGGCAAGGTCGGCGTCGGTGAACACGCGCCGGGCACCCCGCGCCGCGGCCATGCCACGCGCCACCGAAAAGCCCTTGCCCCGGTTGGCGTCGTTGCGGAGCAGGGTCGCGCCGCTCAGCGTGCCCGCGAAGTCGGCAAGGAGCCGCGCCGCGCCCGGCTCGCTGTGGTCGTCCACCAGCACCAGCTCGGTGGGCTGTGTCTGGGCGCACACGTAGCGACGCAGTGTTTCGAGATGCAGCGGCAGGCGGTCCACGCCGTTCCGCACGGGCACGACGACTGACAGGTGGATCGGGGACTCGGCCACGCCGACAAGATACGAGTCGCCGCGGCCGCCTGGGTATCCTTAATCCTCGTACGGTCGTCCGACCCCACTCCCGAAACGGAGCCCGTCATGCGCACCCGAACCTCGCTCTTATCTCCTGTCTTTCTGGTCGCGGTCGCCGCCCCGATCGCCCGTGCACAGACGCCGCCGGCCGCGGCCTGGGACTCCGTCGCGCAGATCCTCAAGGCGCCGGCGAGCGCGACGGGCGGCTACTACCGGTATGGCCTGCCGCGTCGCGACGTCACCCTGAAGATCGGCGACGTGACGGTGTCCCCCGCGCTCGCGCTCGGCGGCTGGGCGGGGTTCAGCGGAGCGTCGAACGACGCGACCGTCATGGGAGACCTGGTGCTGCTCGCGAGCGAGGTGAAGCCGGTGCTCGCCGAGCTGGCGCGCCAGCGGCTCGACGTCACCGCGGTGCACAACCATCTCGCAGGGGAGGAGCCACAGCTCACCTACGTGCATTTTCACGGTCAGGGTGGAGCGACCGAGCTCGCGACACGGCTCGACCTCGTGCTGGCGCGCACGGCGACGCCGCGCCCGGTCGCGGCCCAGACGCCCGCGCCTCCCACGATCGACACCGCACTGGTATTCGGCACGCTCGGCCACTCCGGCACGGCACGGGGCAACGTGGCCCAGGTCGGGTTCGTGCTCATCCCGGGAGCGGTGACGCTGCACGGCCGCGCCCTGGTGCCCGCGATGGCGTACGGGAGCCCGGTGAACATCCAGATGGTGGACGGCACGCGGGCGGTCGCGACCGGAGATTTCGCAGTCGAGGGCGCCAAGGTGAGCGGCATGCTCGCGGCGCTGGCGGCGCACGGCATCGCCGCGACGGCCGTACACACCCATCTGATCGGCGAGTCGCCGCACCTCTACTACATGCACTTCTGGGCGGACGGTCCGCTCGCCGAGGTGCTGGCGGGCCTGCGGGCGGCGCTCGACGCCGCACGTTAGGGACCTCACCCCCTGACCCCCTCTCCGCCATGCGGAGAGGGGGAGCGACTGTTACGTTTCCGGCCCGTGACTACCGCCATCGAGCACGTGTCCGACACGGCCCGCTGGGTCGCGCTGTATCGCGCGATGGAGTCCGAGCGCCCCGACGCCCTGTTCCGCGACCCGTACGCGCGCAAGCTGGCGGGGGAGCGCGGGGAGCGCATCCTCGCCTCGATGCGGAAGGGCCGGGCGTGGGCGTGGCCGATGGTCGTCCGCACGGCGGTCATGGACGAGCTGATCCTGCGGGCGATCGCGCGCGACGGGGTCGGGGCGGTGCTCAATCTCGCCGCGGGGCTCGACACCCGGCCGTACCGGCTGCCCCTCTCACCGGCGCTGCGCTGGGTGGAGGTCGATTTTCCCGATGTGATCGCCTACAAACAGGCCCAGCTAGCGGGTGAGCGCCCGGCGTGCGCGCTGGAGCAGGTGGGGATGGACCTCACGGACGTGGCGAACCGCCGCTCGCTGTTCGACCGGATCGGCGACGCCGCGCGCCAGGTGCTGGTCGTGAGCGAGGGGCTGCTCGTCTATCTCACGCCCGAAGCAGTCGCGTCGCTTGCGACCGACCTCGCCGTCCCCGCGTCGTTCCGCAGGTGGCTGATCGACCTGGCATCTCCCCGCCTGCTCAAAATGATGGAGAAGTCGTGGGGGCAGGCCGTGGCCGCAGGGAACGCACCGTTCCTGTTCGCTCCGTCCCAAGGGACGCGATTCTTCGAGCCCCACGGTTGGCGGGAGGCCGAGTTCCGGTCGATGTGGGAGGAGTCGTTGCGACTAAAGCGGACCATGCCGCTCGCCTGGCTGTGGAATCTGTTCGGTAAGCTGTATCCGAAATCCAAACGGGACGAGTTCCGCCGCATGTCCGGGATCGTCCTGCTCGAGCGAACCTGAACCGCAAAGGAGCCTGCATGCGCATGCGTCGATTGGCGGTCGCCGGCCTGGCCGCGGTGGTCGCGTGCACCCGGCAACCACCGCCGGCCCCCGGCCCGAACGTCGTCACGCTCACCGCCACTGACTACGGGTTCGCGCTGCCGGACACGATTCCCGCGGGCCTCACGACGTTCCGCCTGGTGAATCAGGGGCAGGAGCTGCACCACGGATCGCTGGTCCGGCTGCGCGACGGCAAGACCGTCGCGGACTTCCAGGCCGGGCTCGCGGCCGCGATGAAAAACCACACACCGCCCCCGCCTTGGATGGGGTTCGCCGGCGGGCCGAACGCCGTCACGATCGGCGACACGACGACGGCCACCCAGGTAGTCGAGGCAGGCTCATACGTGTTCGTGTGCTGGATTCCCAGCCTCGACGGCGTTCCCCACGTGATGAAAGGCATGCTGCATCCGTTGGTGGTCACCGCGTCGGCGGCGCCCGTTGCCGCGGCGCCGGCGGCCGATGTCACGATCACGCTCACCGACTACGACTTCCAGCTGTCCCAGCCTCTCACCGCGGGTCATCACGTCGTGCGGGTCGAGAACGCCGGCGCGCAGGGACATGAGGTCGTGATTGCCGCGCTCGCTCCGGGCAAGACGCTGCACGACTTCATCGCGTGGGAACAGGGGGGCGAGAAGGGCCCCCTGCCGACGGGACAGTGGCTGGGCGGCGTGACGACGCTCGATGTCGGCGGGCACTCGCAGTTCGCGACCACGCTCGTGCCGGGGAACTACCTCCTGTTGTGCTTCTGGCCCGATTCCAAGGACGGCAAGCCGCACGTGATGCACGGGATGGGGAAGCAGATCACGGTCAGCTAGGGCGGCAGGGCGGTATCGTTGCGTCGCCGTACCGCCCCGCTGCCGGCGGCTAGTTCAACAGGTAGCGCAGGCCGAGCTGCATTTGCCAGCGCGAGAAGGGGCTCGGATCGTCGATGAAGGTCGTCGCGGGCCCGGTGAAGTTGAACACGGGCGCTCCAGTCGCATCGAAGCGCACCAGCTTGAGTGGCGACAAGGCGGCAGGGTCGGCCACCTTGCGAACTCCCCACGACGAGTTGATCAGATTCCCCACGTTCAAGATGTCGAGACTCAGCTCGAACTGGTGGCGCGTCGTCCCTCCCCCGACGCCGAACTCCTGCAGGACCCGCAGGTCGACGTTGTTGTACCAGGGATTGAGCTCACCGAAGCGGTCGGCGATCTGACCGCGGTGCGAGCTGAGATAGCCGTCCTGGCTGATGAACGCGTTCAACTGGTTCCACTGCTGCTGCGGTGTCACGATCGCGCCGCCGGGAAGGGTATCCGGCGCGAACTGGATCTCGCTCTGGTTGCGCGGGATGTAAATGAGGTCGTTCCCGCCCTGACCATCGCCGTTCACGTCGCCGGAGTAAATGAACGAATAGCGATTGCCGCCGTTGCCCGCGAACCGGTTCCCCTCGCCGAACTCCACGAACACGCCGAGCCGGGTCTTGAGGGTCGGCGACCAGGCCTTGGCGTACGTGGCGGTCCCGACGATCCGGTGCCGGGGGCCGAACTCGGAGTAGCTCAGTTCCGGTCTGTTCGGATCTCCCTTCACGGGTTCGTTTTGCCACAGCACGCTCGCGATCTCAGTCGATTTGAGGTTATTGCGCGCATCCGTGAAGCTGTATCCAATGCTCGTCGAGAGACCCGAGGGGAAATCCTTGCGCAGCTGCGCGGTCAGATTGAGGGAATGCCCATCGCTGGTGTTGTCGAGCACGTAGATCCCCGCGCCGCCGGCGGCATTGAGCGAGTAGCCCAGCGGACTGCTGCCCGTGGGACAGGCCCCTGTCCCCGGAAGCGAGCAGGCACCGAAGAAGGGCCGACCGTCGGGCCCTGGAAGGGTGCTGACGGGCTTTCGTAGATCGGCGTTCCGCATGACGATTGCGTGGATGTCCTTCCCGTAGATGACCTCAAGCGTACCCACGAGGCCGGCGAGGAGCTGATGATCGACGGCCAGATCCGTGGTCCACACCTGCGGCCACTTGAACTTGGGATTCACGGCGTTGACGTCGAACGACTGCGCTAGCGTGGACGAATCCGAGCTCGACCCGGTGGGTCGCAGGGTTCCTGTGTTGGTGCCCGTGTTATAGAGGTTCGGATTGGCGCCCGGGTTGGAGATCACGTTCCCGATCCACACGAACGGGACCCGGCCGGTAAAGATCCCTGTGCCGCCGCGCACCTGGGTGCGCCGGTCGCCGGAGGCGTTCCAGTTGAAGCCCAGGCGCGGAGACCAGAGCGCGGTTGCGCCGGGCAACTTGCTCTGATCAACGGATTCGGGATTGCCGTTGGCGTCCAGGGCCGACAACCCGCGTGAGTACGGATTGTCTATCGGAGTCGTGAAATACATCGGGAAATCCACGCGCAGGCCATACGTGAGGTTCAACCGGTCGGACACCGGGTATTCGTCCTGGAGGTAAAAGCCCAGCTGCCCGAGGGAAATGTCTTCGCCCTTATACGGTCCCGAGGCGGTGTACGGAAATCCGCGAAAATTGATGAACGTGGAGTCCTTGGCCTTTGACGTGTTGTTGGGATTCGTCCTCAAGAAGAAGTCGTCCAGGGAAGAAAACGTGCTGCCACCGAACTGCCCCGTTGAATCCGGTCGGGGGAGGAAAAAGACGCCGTACCGGAAGATGTTGAACGAGTTGAAGAACGAGAACGCTTCGAAGTTCGCCCCGACGGTCACCACGTGCTTTCCTCGGAACCATGAGAGGTTGTCCGTGAACTGCCACACATCCTGATCGAGGATGTTGTGGATGGAGAACGGTTCATGGCCAAGGCTGGTGTAGGTGACTCCCGCTTCCCCGATTTCGATCGTCGGGAACGGCGTGCTGAGCGGCACCCGGAAATCCCGGAAGCGATTGTAGCTGGCGAAGAAGCGGTTCGCGAAACCGCGCGACCGGCTGTTTAGCTCGAGCGCGAACGAGTTCAAGTGATTGTTGATCGCATAGCCGGAGTTGGCGAACGGCAGGCTGCTCGCATTCGGCCCGCGACCCGTGTTGTTGAAGCTCAGCACGAAGGGGTGCGGCGGGAGGTCGCGCTTTGCCTTCAGGTAGTCCCAGCGGATCGAGAGCGTGTTGTTCGGGTTGACGTTCCAGTCCAGCTTGGCGATCAGCTTGTCGTTATCGGTGTGGTGAACGTATCCCTCATAAGGACCGGGATCGTAGTTGTACGCCTGGATCATGCGTGTGCGGATCGAATCCATGATCGTCGCATTCACACGCGAGACGCCAAGCGGCAGCGGGCCGGTGCACGTAGTCGTGCAGGCCACGAAGTCTGACCCGGGTTGGTGCGACCGCTCGATCTCTCCGTTCACGAAGAAGAACAACTTGTCGTGGATCAGAGGACCGCTCACCGAGGCGCCGCCCTGAATGAATCCGAGGTCGGGATTGGCGACGACAGTCGAGCCCCGCTCGGTGTTGCCCAGCAAGTCTGCGTTGCGCCCGAACGTGTAGGCCGTGGCGTGGTACACATTGGTTCCGCTCTTCGTCACCGTGTTGACGTTGGCGCCGGTGAAACCGCCTTGCCGGACATCGAATGGCGCGACCGAGACCTGCAGTTGCTCGACGGCATCGTAGGGGACCGGCTCGGCGTTGGTCTGGCCGCCCGGCGCGGGGTCGTCGAGGCCGAACGGATTGTTGAAGTACGAGCCGTCGAGGGAAATGTTGTTGTAGAGCCAGTTTCTTCCCGCAAAGCTGTAATTGCCGTCGTTGCGCGGATCGACCCGGATCAGGTCCCTGGTGCTGCGCTTGATCGAGGGCAGCTCCGCCACCTTGGCCGGATCGATGAACGTGGCCGCGCCGGTGCGCCCGGCGTTCAGCACCTCGTCCCGCTGTCCCGCCGCCTCCACCGCTGCCAGCTCGACCGCCTGGGCCTCGAGACGAAAATCCGCCCGCAGATCCTGCCCCAAGGTCAGGAACAGGTTCTCCTGCGTGTGCGACCGATAGCCGATCCGCGTGGCCGTCACGCGGTACGGCCCCCCGACCCTCATGTTGGGGATGTTGTAGGTCCCCCCGGTTCTCGAAACGGCCCGGTATTGTGTGCCGCTCGGCACGTGCAAGGCCACGACGTTGGCGTCGGCCAGGGGTGATCCGGTCTGGTCGGCGACGAAGCCGCTCATCGCCGCCGTCGTCACGCCCTGGCTCGATAGGGCCACGGGGATACCGACGAGACCGCACAGCAGCAAGCTCGCGAGCTTCACACAGTCCTCCCTCGGTGCGGGTGACGGAACGGCTGCTGCAACGCCATGAGGCCGACTCTGGGGCAGGAGGTTCGCAAGGGCGGGGGGGAATTAGCACCCGGCGGCGAGAGTCGCAAGGACCCCTACCATCTTCTCCCGTCTGCTACCATCCTCTACCGTCCGGTATGCAAAATCCCGATATCGCTCGCCTGTTCGACGAGGTCGCCGACCTCCTCGAGATCCAGGACGCCAACCCGTTCCGGGTGCGCGCCTACCGCAACGCCGCCCGCACCATCCGCGACTTTCCCGAGCCGCTCACCGACCTGGTCCGCGCGGGCACTAAGGACCTCACAGAGATCCCCGGCATCGGCGACGACCTCGCGGAGAAAATCACCGAGATCGTCACCAGCGGCGCGCTGCCGCTGCAACAGCAACTCGCGCGCAAGCTCCCCGCCGGCCTGCTCGACCTGCTGCGCATCCCGGGACTCGGCCCCAAGCGCGTGAAGCTGCTCTACAAGAAGCTCAAGGTGAAATCCGCCGCCGACCTGGCCAAAGTGCTCGACGCCGGCAAAGTCCAGAAGCTCAAGGGCTTCGGTCCCAAGATGGAAGAGAAGATGCGGGCCGGCCTGGGCCAGGCCCAGGTGACTGAGCGGCGCATGCTGTTGAACGAGGCGGAGAGCCAAGCAACAGCGATCGTGGCCTATCTCCAGGCCGGCGGCGGTGTGCGCCAAATCGCGGTCGCCGGCAGCTATCGGCGGCGCCGGGAATCGATCGGCGATCTCGACATCCTCGTCACGTCGGACGACAGCGCCCGAGTCATGGACCGCTTCGTCACGTACGGCGACGTGGCGGACGTGGTCTCGAAGGGCGACACGCGCGCCACGGTCAAGCTGCGCGGCGGGCTGCAGGTGGACCTACGCGCCGTAGAGCCCGCCGCCTACGGCGCGGCCCTCCAGTATTTCACGGGATCCAAGGCGCACAACGTCGAGCTCCGCAAGATCGCCCAGGAGCAGGGGTACAAGCTCAACGAGTACGGGCTGTTCAAGGGCACGCGGCGGGTCGCGGGCAAGACCGAAGAGGAGATCTACAACACGCTCGGCCTCGACTGGATGCCTCCGGAGCTGCGCGAAGCGCGTGGCGAGATCGCGCTCGCCCGCGAGCATCGCCTGCCGCGCCTCGTCGAGCTCAAGGACATCCGCGGCGACCTGCAGATGCACACGTCCGCCACCGATGGCAAAGGCACCATCGACGAGATGGCCCACGCCGCGCGGGCCCTCGGCTACGAGTACATCGCCATCACCGACCACTCGAAGCGGGTCACCATGGTGCTCGGCCTCGACCCCAAGCGGCTGCGCGCCCAGTGGGAGGCGATCGAGGCCTGGAACTCACGCAGCCGCGGCTTCACAATCCTGAAGAGCGTCGAGCTCGACATCCTCGAGAACGGCAAGCTCGATCTCCCCGACGACGTGCTGGCCGAGGCCGACTACGTCGTGGCGACCGTTCACTATGGAATCACGCAGGACAAGAAGGCGCTGACCCGCCGCCTCGTCGGCGCCGCCGAGCACCCGTGGGTCGACGCGATCGGCCACCCCACCGGGCGCCTGGTCGGCAAGCGCGAGCCCTACGCACTGGATTTCGACGCCCTCACGCGCGCGTGCGTCGCCCACGGTTGCCTGCTCGAGATCAACGGGCACCCCGAGCGCATGGACCTGCCCGATACGCTCGCCGCAGCCGCCAAGCAGCACGGCGCACGCTTCGTGCTCTCGACCGACAGTCACCAGCCCGGGAACCTGCCGTTCATGAAATACGCGGTGGACCTGGCGCGGCGCGCGGGACTGGAGGCGGCGGACGTGCTGAACACGCGATCCCTGACGGACTTCCGAAAGGGACTCAAGCGGGCGGCAGAGAGCGGTAGAAGACGGTAGAAGACCGTAGAGGGTACGTCCCCCTCCCGTCCTCTACCGCCCTCTACCGTCCTCTACGCCTTCTACCGCGAGCTCGAGCTGCACCACAGGCGCGAAGCTCTTGCGGTGATGGGACGTGAAGCCGAACGCCGCGAGCGCGGCGAGATGGTCCGGCGTGCCGTAGCCCTTGTTGCTCGCCCAGGCGTACGAGGGATGGTGGGTCGCCAGCAGCTCCATCAGACGATCACGCACGGTCTTCGCGATCACGGACGCGGCGGCGATCGAGTGGCAGCACGCGTCGCCGTCGACGATCGCTTCGTGGGCGCGGCCGAGCTCGGGACAGGGCAGGCCGTCGACCAGCACGAGGTCCGGCGTCGCAGCGAGTCGCGCCAGCGCGCGTGCCATCGCGAGGATGCTCGCCCGGCGGATGTTCAAACGGTCGATCTCGCGCACGCTCGCGGCGCCCACGCCAATGGCCAGCGCGCGGGCCCGCACCACCAGGGCGAGCCGGGCGCGTTTCGCGGGCGGCAACAGCTTCGAGTCGCGCAGTCCGCGGATGAATTTGCAGTGGGGCGGAAACACGACGGCCGCGGCCACCACCGGACCGGCGAGGGGACCGCGGCCTGCTTCATCGACACCGGCGACGAGTCCGCCCCCCGCTCGCCAGAACGCGATCTCGCGCTCGAGCGTGGGGCGGGGGCCTCTCACGCCTCCTGCTTCTCCACCGTTTCGGGGACCACGACGCCGCGCTTCTCGCGGATCCGTGCCGCCTTGCCGGCGAGGTGACGCAGGAAGTACAGCTTGGCACGCCGCACCCGACCCTTGCGGAGCAGTTCGATCTCCGCGATCGACGGCGAGTGCAGCGGGAAAATCCGCTCCACCCCCACGCCGGCCGAAATCTTCCGCACGGTGAAGGTCCGGTTGATGCCGGCGCCACGGCGGGCGATGCACACGCCCTCGAACGCCTGCAGCCGCTCCTTGTCGCCTTCGCGCACGCGTACCATCACCCGTACCGTGTCGCCGGGGGCGAAGCCGGGAAGCCCGGTCTTCAAGCCTTCCCGCTCGATCGCTCTCAGTCGGTCCATACCTGTTCCCCTTGCCTCACCGTCTAGCCGTCTAACCGCCTGTCTTTTTCCCACAAATCCGGTCGCCGCTCGCGCGTCAGCCGCTCGGCTTCGGCCGCGCGCCACCCGGCGATCTGCTCGTGATTCCCGCTCAACAATACCGCCGGCACATCCATTCCGCGATAGCTCGGCGGCCGCGTGTAGCTCGGCGGCGACAGCAGCCCGTCGTAATGCGAGTCCGTCGCGGCGGACTCGTGGTCGCCGAGCGCGCCCGGCAAGAGGCGCACGACCGCATCGAGCACGCACAGCGCCGCCGGCTCACCACCCGAAAGCACGAAGTCGCCGACCGACAGCTCCTCCGCGCCGAGTCCATCGGCGACCCGCTGGTCCACGTCCTTGTAATGGCCGCAGAGCAGCGTCAGCTCCTCCTGGACCGCGAACCGGACGGCGTCCCGGTGGGTGAACGGCCGCCCGCGCGCCGACAGCAGCACGATCGGCGGTCCTGCCCGCAGGTCCTCCACCGCCTCGAAGAACGGCTCGGGCTTGAGCACCATCCCCGCGCCGCCCCCGTAGGGAGAGTCGTCCACCGTCTTGTGGCGGTCGTGCGTGTAGCTGCGTAGCTGCACCACGCGGTAGCGCACCAGCCGCTGCTCGGCCGCGCGCCCCAGAATGCTGACGGAGAGAGCCGCCTCGAACACCTCGGGGAAGAGCGTCACCACGTTAATCCGTAGCATCGGCCTCTTCCACGGCCACGAGATGGTCGCGCCACGACTCCACCGCCGCCCGGGACGTGACGCCCACGAAGCCGAGCAGCCATTCCCTGTGATAGGCGCGGCGTCGCGCCACCACCAGCGGTCCCGCCACGACCCGGCGCTCCTCGTTCACGACGAACAGCCGGGCCTTCGGCGTGAACACCGCGCCCGGATTCTCGACGAGGGGCAACACCGCCACCTCCCCCCGTTGCCCGTGCGGCTTGCGCAGCCGCCCGACTACGCGGGGCGTTGGCCCAGCACTCCCGCCTTCTTGAGGAGCGAGCGCACCGTGTCGGTGGGAAGGGCGCCCTTCTCGAGCCACGCCCGCGCCCGCTCCGCGTCCACCTTGATGTCGGCCGGGTTGGTGCGGGGGTTGTAGTGGCCGAGCAGCGCGACGAACCGACCGTCGCGGGGCGAGCGTGAGTCCGCGACCACGATCCGGAAGTAGCTCTGCCCCTTGCGCCCCTCACGCCGCAGCCGAATGCGAGTTGCCATTGCCTAGATCCTTTTCAAGAGCTTCCGCATCTGCTGGAACTGCTCCAGCAGCCGGTTCACGTCCTGCACCGAGCGTCCCGCCCCCTTGGCGATCCGCAACCGGCGCGAGCCGTTGAGGATCGACGGATCGGTCCGCTCCGCCGGCGTCATCGACAGCACGATCGCTTCCACGTGCTTCAAGCGCTTGTCGTCGGCCGGTACGGCGGCCAGCGCCTGGGCGTTCACGCCGGGCAAGAGGCCCAGCACCTGCTTGAGCGGCCCCATCGCCTGCATCTGCTTCAAGGCGACGAGGAAGTCCGCCAGGTCCATCCCCTGCTTCGAGCGCGCCTTCTGCTCGAGCCGCTGCGCGGCCTCCGCGTCCACCGTGGCCGCCGCCTGCTCCACCAGCGCCACCACGTCCCCCTGGCCGAGGATGCGCCCCGCCATGCGCACCGGGTCGAAGGGCTCCAGTCGGGGCGCAGCATGCGGCGCCCCTACATTTTCCCCCGTGCCGACAAACTTGATCGGCAGGCCCGTCACGCCGTGGATCGAGAGCGCCGCCCCTCCCCGCGCGTCCCCGTCGAGCTTCGTAAGGATCACGCCCGTGAGCCCGACCCCCTCGTGAAATCCCCGCGCGATCCGCACCGCGTCCTGCCCCGTCATGGCGTCCGCCACCAGCAGGACCTCGCGCGGGCTCAGCGCCGCGCGCATGGCCTTGAGCTCGTCCATCATCGCGGCGTCGATCTGCAGCCGCCCCGCGGTGTCGACGATGACGGTGCGGCAGCGCGCCTTCTCCGCCGCGCGCACGGCGTCCCGCACGAGCGCCTCGACCCCTTTCCCGTTCCCCGTATCCCCTTTCCCGGGAAACACGGGCACCCCAATCTGTTCACCGAGCTGCCGTAACTGTTCAGCCGCCGCCGGGCGGTAGGGATCGGCGGCGACCAGCCCCGGCGCCTTCTGCTCGAGCTTGAGCCGTCGCGCCAGTTTGGCGGCGGTGGTCGTCTTGCCTGAGCCTTGCAGGCCCACGAGCAGGATCACGGTCGGACCGACCGATGCGAACTGTAGTGGCGCAGCATGCTGCGCCCCTACTTTCCGCGCCAGGTCCTCGTCCGTTGCCCCCAACATCCGCGCGATCTCGTCGCGCACCAGCTTTACCACCTGCTGGCCCGGGCTCACGGCCTTCAGCGCGACGCCCGCGACCGCGCGCTCCCGCACCCGCTCGACGAACCCTTGCGTGACCTCGAAGCTGACGTCGGCCTCGAGCAGATGGCGCCGGATCTCGCGCAGGGCCTCGCTGATGTCCTGCTCCGATAGCACGCCGCGTCCCGTGACGCGCTTCAGGACGGCGGCGAGCTGCGACGCGAGGGCCGTAAACATAAGCCCACAAAACTACTTAGCGCGTTGGTGGAATCCAAGTGGGGGGGATTTGCCAGCCGCCCGGCCGACGCGGACCGCCGGCACGCGGCGCCAACCGGACCAGCGCGCCGGCGCGTCCACCAGCCGCACCGCGGGCACGCCGCTCAGCACGAGCTGCTTGATCTCGGACCGCCGGACCGCCTGTCCGCCCGACCGCCGTTTCGCCCAGGCGCGCTCGAGCCCTCTGAAAAACCGCGTCCCCGCAGCGGCGTCGTCCCACAGCGTATACCAGACGAGGACGTCGGCGCCTCGCCCGAGCACCCGATAGCGGTCACCGTTCCAGCCGGTGGCGACCAACGCGGCGGTGCTGTCGTCGCCCAGGTACTGCTCGAGCAGCAGGCGGATCTCGAATTCACCCAAGCCGTCCTCGTACCGCACGGTGTCGGGACTGGGGGACACGAACACCAGCCGATCGGGCCGATCGCCCGCGGCGTAGCGGGCGGGGTGGAGAATCTGCTCGGTCGAGATCGGCATGAGCGCGCCGTACGGCTGCTTGCCGGGGTACTCCCGCTCGAACCAGCGGACGAACTCCGCGCCGCCGAGGTAGGGAAAGATGAGACTCTCGCGCAGCCACAGCGGTGCGCTGCCGAACACCTTCATACCCTGCTGCTGCGCGCCGAGGGCGGTGCGCAGGTCCCAGAAGTTGGGCAGACTCTCGATCCTCTGCTCGGGCATCAGCACCAGGATCTGGGCCAGCGTCGCCTGACCCTCGAGAATGGACTGTGCGGCGGTACGGCGGTCGTTCTGACGCTTGAGCTCGACCAGCGAGTCGAGGTTCACGTACTGATGCTGCAGGGCATGCACCAGCTCGTGCGAAATGACGAGCCGGGCCTGGCTGGGATCGATGTCGGCGGGGATGTACAGCGCGTTGGAGTCGGGATCGAAGTAGCCCGCCACCTGCTCGGTGAGCAGGTCGACCATGCTGCGCCGCAGGTCGAGCGAATCCGGGATGAGGCCGAACAGGCGATAGGCGGCCTGCGCCCCGGCGAGCTCGGCGGGCGGCAGATCGTCGTCGAACTTGTGAATGACGTAGTCGCGGACCTGGGCGCGGGAGCGGCGCAGCACCACGGGGTGCTGCTTGAAGCGCAGGCGCGTCGCCCGCTCGACGGCGGGCATCATCTGTTGCACCGACTGTCGCAGCTCGGCTTCGCTGCGGACCTCCTGCGCCCGCTTTTCGCATCCCGTGCTGCCCGCTCCCACCCACCCCAACAGCGCCGCGGCCGCCAGCGAGCGGCGCCTCATGCCTGCCACTCGATCCCCTTGCCCACGGCGGTCCCCACCACCCGAGCGACGTCCTGTCCCCTGACGACGATCCCCTGGTTCTCCAGCTCACGCCGGAGCAGCTGGTCGAGCTCGGCTCGCCGGTCGGCGAGGGTCGGTGGAGGGCGGTGGAGGACGGTGGAGGACGGTGGAGGTTGCTGCGCGGAGCGACCTTCACCGCCCTCCCCCGCCCTCCCCCGTCCTTCCCCGCCCAGCATTTTCTCTATCTCCGCCCCGATCCGCTCCAGCATCGGGAAGATCTCGGCCACGAGATCTTCCGCGGGCTCGTGCTGCGGCGTCTCATGCGTCAGCCCGCGCCGGATCATCGCGTCCACTTTGCGGCGCTCGCGGATCAGCCGGTCGAGCTCCGGCGACACCGCGGCCGTGGCCTGCGCGTGGGCGCACGCTTCGTCGAGCACGTCGATCGCCTTGTCGGGCCGCGCGCGCTCGGGCACGAAGCGATCGGTGAGGACGATGGCGGCCTTGAGGGCGTCGTCGGTGATGGCGACGGCGTGGTGGCGCTCGAGCCGTGGTCGCCGCGCGACCAGCACTTCCCATGTCTGGATGGCGTCGAGCTCCTCGACCAGCACGGGCTGGAAGCGGCGCTCGAGCGCCGGGTCGCCGCGGATCCACTTGTCGTACTCGCTGCCGGTGGTCGCGCCCACGACGCGGATGTCGCCGCGCACCAGCGCCGGCTTGAGCATGTTCGCCGCGTCCATGGCCGCCCCGAGCGCGGTCCCCTGCCCGATCAGATTGTGCAGCTCATCCACGAACAAGATGAGGTCGGGATCCGCTGCGAGGTCGCGCACCAGGCGGCGGATGCGCTCCTCGTACTGGCCGCGGAACGCCGTGCCTGCCAGCAACGCGACGTGGTCGAGCGCGAGGATGCGGGCGTCCTTGAGCGCCGGCGGGACGTCGCCCGCCGCGATGCGCTGCGCCAGGCCCTCGACAATGGCGGTCTTGCCCACTCCCGCCTTGCCGATGAGCGCCGGATTGTTCTTGCTCTGACGCAGCAGGATGTCCACCACACGCGCGACCTCGGCGTCGCGGCAGCGCACCGGCTCGAGATCTCCCCGGCGGGCCAGCGCGGTCAGCTCGACCCCGACGCGCTCGAGCACGCTCCCGGAGTCGAACAGGCCCTCGAACCCCTCACCCATCGGTCACTCGCCGTGCAGGAAGTGCTGATACCAGGCGATGATGGCGTCCCCCATCACGAACGTCACCGCCGCCCCCAGGGCGAGGAATACCCCGAACGGGACGAGACGCTTCTTCTTGAGCGACAGCGGGACGAAAATCAGGCTGCCGAGCAGCGCGCCGAGAAACACCGTCAGCAGCACGCCCTTCCAGCCGACGAACGAGCCCACCATCGCCATCATCTTGATGTCGCCGCCCCCCATCGCTTCTTCTTTGAACGCCCACTGCCCCACCTGGGCCACCGCGAACAGCAGCGCGAACCCCACCGCCGCGCCCAGCACGGCGGTGAGAAAGCCGTCGGCGCCGCCCGCGAGGGACAGCGCGAGCCCCAGTCCGAGGCCGCCCCAGGTGTATTCGTCGGGGATCAGGTAATGCCGCCCGTCGGTGACGCCGATGCCGAGCAGGATCGTGCCGAACAGCGCCGCGGCGAGCGCGTGCAGCGTGATCCCGTAGAGCAGCACCGCCGCGACCCAGATCGCGCCCACCGCCGCCTCGACGATGGGGTACTGCCGCGAGATCGGCTCGCCGCACCGACGGCAGCGGCCCTTCAAGAGCAGCCACGAAACGACCGGGATATTGTCCCGCCAGGCGATGGGCTGCTTGCAGCGGGGGCAGGTGGACGGGGGCTTGATGAGCGACATGTCGACAGGGAGTCGCACGATGCACACGTTCAGAAAGCTCCCGAGACAGAGTCCCAGGAGCGCCACGGCGACGAGCAGAAACGGGTCAACGGCCACGCGTCACCTCGTAGAGCAGAATGCCCGCCGCCACCGCGACGTTGAGCGACTCCGCGCCCTGCGCCAGGGGGATCGCCACGCGCTGCGCGGCGACGGCGTTGAGCTGCGGCCGGATTCCCGCGCCCTCGTTCCCCACGATGACGGCGATCGGCCCGCCGTCGACGCTTCCCCCGTCCCCCTTCCCCGCGCCCCTGCCGAGCGCTCGGTGCAGCGGCGTCCCGTCCGCCGCCGCTGCCCACAGCGTGACCGCGTGCTTCCGCGCCCAGGTGATGAACCCGGCGTCGTCGAGCGACACGACCGGGTGGCGGAACGTCGCACCCATCGCAGCCCGCAGCGCCTTGGGGCTCGTGGGATCGGCGGTGCCGCGCAGCACCACCGTGCCCGCGGCGCCGAGCGCGTGCGCCGTCCGGATCAGGGTGCCGACGTTCCCGGGATCCTGCACCCCGTCGATCACGAGCACCACGGCATCCGGCCGGGGCGCGAGCTCGGTCGCGGCCCAGCGTCGCGGCTCGATCACGGCGATGATGCCCTGGGGCGTCTCCGTGTCGGCGAGCTGGGCGAACGTGCGAGCGCCGATCTCCTCCACCGGAATCGCGTGCCGCTCCAGCTCGGCCACGAGCTCGACGCCCCGCGCCGTGCGCGCCAGGTCGGGAGCGACCAGGGCGCCCTGGAACGGCAGACCGGCCGCGAGCGCCTCCTCCACCAGTCGCACGCCTTCGATCAGGGCGAGCCCGCGCCGGCCGCGGGCCTTGCGGCGTTGGAGATCGCGGATCGTCGATGCCAGATTATTGGCGATGGGTCTCCTCGCGCGTTTCCGGCGGCGGCCGGGCCTTCAATATGTCGAGAAGCGGCGGACGGGCGCTACGTGAAGATCGCCCTCACGATCGCTGGCTCCGATTCCGGTGGCGGCGCCGGGATCCAAGCCGACTTGAAGACCTTCCACCAGTTCGGCGTGTTCGGGACGAGCGTGATCACCGCGGTCACGGCGCAGAACACGGAGGGGGTGCTCGCCTGGGAACCGGTTTCCGCGGCGCTCGTCACGCGCCAGCTCGACGCGCTCGCGGCGGATCTCCCGCCCGTCGCCGTGAAGTCCGGGATGCTCGCGTCCGCCGCCCTGGTCGAGACGGTCGCCGCCGGCATCGCCCGGCACCGCCTCCCGAACTACGTGCTCGACCCCGTGATGGTCGCGACCTCGGGCGATCGCCTGCTGGACGAAGACGCCGAACAGCTCGTCGCCCGGCGTCTCCTGCCGCTCGCCACGCTGGTCACGCCCAACTTGGAAGAGGCGGCGATCCTCGTCGGCGAGACTGTCGCCACGCCGGACGCGATGGAGCGCGCCGGCGGCGCGCTGGTGCGGCGCGGGGCGCGGGCGGCCCTCGTGAAGGGTGGACATCTCTCGGGCGACCAAGTGGTGGACGTGCTCGTCACCGACCGAGCCGCGCGCCGGTTCACGCGGCCGCGGCTCGACACGACGTCGACGCACGGCACCGGCTGCACGCTCTCGGCGGCCGTGGCGGCGGGCCTGGCGCTCGGCCGCCCGCTCGAGCAAGCGGTCGCCGACGCGCTCGACTTCGTGCACCGCGCCATCGCGGCCGCTCCGGGGCTGGGCAGCGGGCGGGGGCACGGGCCGCTCAACCACTTCGTGCCGGCCCCACCGCGTCCACCCACCGAGGGGCTCTAAATGCCCCGCCCGTTTCTCACGGCGCGCTGGTGCGACGTACTGCTGCTCACCTTCGAAGCGCCCGCAGACCTGATCGGTCGCCTCGTGCCCGCGGGCGTCGAGCCGGACCGCTGGAACGGCCGCACGCACGTGAGTCTCGTCGCCCTTGGCATGCGACACGTGCGGGTACGGGGCTGGCGGGTGCCCGGCTTCTCCGCGCACCTGCAGGTGAACTTCCGCACCTACATCCGATATCGCGGCCAGCCGGGGGTGTGGTTCATTCGCGAGTTCGTGCCCAGTCGGCTGCTGGCTGCGGTGGCGTGGCTCAAGTTCGGGGAGCCGTTCGGCACGGCTCCGATCCGGGTCCGACTCGACGAGCAGGAGACGACGGTGCGGGCCGCCTACCAGCTGGGACGACCGGAGCTGGGGTGGCACCTGACGATCGCGGGATCACGCGCCACCCACCTCCCGCCGCCCGATAGCGCGGAGCACTACTTCAAGGAGCGCGTGCTGGCGTGCCGCGCGCGCCGGGGCGACGGCCTCGGCGTGTTTCGCGTCGAACACCCACCGTGGGCCGTCCGGGACGTCATCGGAGTCGACTACCGGGTGGAGTTCGGCTTCCTCTATGGCGCCGACTGGCGGTTCCTCAACGAGGCGAGGCCCGTGTCGGCGATCTTCACGCCGGGGTCCGAGGTGACCGTGTATCCGCCGCAGCCGGCGGAGCGACCCTGATCCGGGCCGGCCGCAGCGGTCGCCAGTCGCAGGCCCAGCGCTGGCTGTCCTGCACCGTGACGTACACGACGTCCGGCACGACGCAGTAATGCCCCGACAGGCTGACGAGGACGTAGTACGGGCCGATGAAGGGCGTCGTGGCCAGACGCCGATATTCGAGCGGCACCTGATTCGGGTCGAGCCACGCCAGCCGTCCCGTCACGGTCTCCTCCACCATGGGCGCCGGCCCGGCAACGTAGCATCCCCACACGACGCTCCATACGAGCACCGCTCTCAGGGATTCCACCATAGCTCACCTCGGTGACGAAGTGGTCCGTGCGTCCCCGGCGGCGGCGTCCGAGGCGTGCGATGCGACGTGAGCTATGACAGACGGGACGAAACGAGAGTTGCAAACGAGGGTGTCAGAGTCTCGTCAACACTCCACGGATCAGCCGCTCGAGCTGGCCCGCCACCCGCGCGCCGGCCTCGAGCACCTCGGCGTGCGACAGCGTCTGTGCCGACAGTCCAGCCGCGACGTTCGTGACGCTCGAGAACCCGAGGCAGCGCATCCCCCGCGCCCGGGCCGCGATTACCTCCGGCACGGTGGACATTCCCACGGCGTCGGCCCCGAGGCGCTCGAGCATGCGGACCTCCGCCGGAGTCTCGAAGGAGGGTCCGAGCAGGGCGGCGTACACACCCTCCTCCAGCGGGATCCCCTCGGCCCGCGCCACCGCGCGCGCGCGCGCGCGCAGCCCGGCATCGTAGGGATCGCTCATGTCCGGGAAGCGCTGGTCTCCCTCCACGACCAGCCCCACCAGGGGATTTCGGAACATCAGGTTGATGTGGTCGGCGATCAGCATCAGGGTGGGCGGCCGGAACGTGTGGCGGATCCCGCCCGCCGCGTTGGTCACGATCAGCGTCTCCACCCCCAGCCGCGCGAAGACGCGCGTGGGCAGCGCGGCGACCTCGGCGGCATGGCCCTCATAAAGATGAAAGCGACCGCTCTGGACCACGAGCGGCACGCCCTCGAGCGTGCCGGCGACCAGCTCCCCCTTGTGGCCCGGCGCCCCGGGCTCGGGGAAGCCGGGGATTTCGCGGTACGGCACGCGCACGGCGTCGCGCACGGCGTCGGCGATGCCACCGAGCCCTGAGCCGAGCACGATCGCGACGCGGGGCTTGAGCGCGCCGAGGCGCCGCGCCACGGCGCTCGTCGCCTCCTCGATCACACCTTTCCCCTTTCCCGTTTCCCCTTTCCCCATCACAACAGGATGCCCGCGAGCGTGGCCGACAGGAAATTGGCGAGCGTCCCGGCGATCATGGCCCGGAACCCGAGCCGGGCGAGGTCGTGCTTGCGATCCGGTACAAGAGCGCCGATGCCCCCGATCTGGATCCCGACCGAGCTGATGTTCGCGAAGCCGCACAGCGCAAACGTGGCGATGGTGAACGACACGGGGTCGAGCTGTCCCCGGAGCGGCCCCAGCTGCGCGTAGGCGATGAACTCGTTCAGCACCATACGCGTCCCCAACAGGCCACCGATGGCTCCAGCGTCGTGCCACGGCACCCCCATGACCCAGGCGATCGGACTGAAGATCCACCCCAGGACGGTCTGGATGTCCTGCGGGAACCAGGCGAGCGAGCCGTGCACCCAGCCGAACGCGCCGTTGGCGAGGGCGACGAGCGCGATGAACGACACCAGCATGGCGATCACGTTCAGCATCAGGTACAGGCCGTCGGTGGTGCCGCGCGCCGCGGCGTCGACCACGTTCACGTCGGAGCGCGGGATGTCCACTTTGATGCCGCCCAGCGTTTGCGGCGTCCCCGTCTCGGGCTCGAGAATCTTGGCCATCATGATCGTTCCCGGAGCGGTCATGATCACGGCGGTGAGCAGATGGCGCGCCTCGATGCCGAACGCGATGTACGCGGCCATGATGGAGCCGGACACGTGCGCCATGCCGGCGGTCATCACCGTCATCAGCTCCGATTGCGTCATCCCCGCCAGGAACGGGCGGATGGTGAGCGGCGCCTCGGTCTGCCCCATGAAGATCGACGCGGCCACGTTGAGACTCTCCGCCCCGCTCGCCCCCATCACGCGGTTCATCGCGACGGCGAATGCCTTCACCACCAGCTGCATGACGCCCAGATAGTAGAGAATCGCGAACAGTGCCGACACGAAGATGATGGCGGGAAGCACCTGGAACGCGAAAATGATGCCGAGACTGGAGTGCTGTTTGCCGATCTCACCGAAGACGAACTCCGACCCCACGTACGAAAAGCTCAGGATCTTCTTCACGACCTCGCCCAGCGCGGCGAACAGCGTCTGCCCGAACGGGACCCGCAGCACGAAAATCGCGAATACGAGCTGGAGCCCGAGGCCCCACGCGACGACCCGACGGCTGATCGCCCGCCGGTTGCGCGACAACGCAAACCCGAGGCCCAGAATGAACGCGATCCCCAGCACGCCCGTGAGGCGTTGGCCGGCGGTACGCGGCGGCGGCGCCGGCGGCGACGACGGCAGGAGCGATGACGTGCCCTGGGGCGTGGTCATGGGTGCGGCAGGCCGGCGCCCCGCCGCCTGGATCGTGTTCCAGGCGAAGCGCGGCAGCGTGAATACGGCGAGCGCGCACACGAAGCTGACCGCGACGGCCAGCACCGTGCGGGGGAGACGCAGCGTCATCTAGAGAGCCTCCAGTTCGCTCTGCACCCGCGACACCAACGCCACCTGCTCGAACTCCGGGAGAAACGCGCTCTCGCAGGCATTCAGCACCACGCGGGCGAGGTCCTCCTGGGCGAGGCCGCCCGCTGCGTGCGCGAGGAAATACTCGTCGGTGAGCGAGACGCCATCCACCAGACGGCCGTCGGTGTTCAGCGTCACGATGACGCCGCGGTCGAGGTAACGCTTGAACGGGTGCTCGGCGAGCGATGGAACGGTGTGGGTGTGGAGGTTCGACGTGAGGCACATCTCGAGCGGAACGCGGTGCTCGACTACGTACTCGAGCAGCGCCGCGTCCTCCCCGAGGCGCGTCCCGTGCCCGATCCGCCGGGCGCCGCAATCGTGCAGCGCCTGACGGATCGAGTCGGGACCGTCGCCTTCGCCCGCGTGACAGGTGCACGCCATGCCGTGCTGCGCCGCATAGGCGAACGCCCCCGCATGGTCGCGCGCGGGGAAGCCCCGCTCGGCTCCCGCGAGGTCGAACGCCACGACACCCGCGGTGTGGTAGTCCGCCGCCGCCCGCGCCAGCTCGAGCGACTCGGCCGGCGACCGGGTGCGGATCCCGCACACGATCACTCCGACCTTGGTGCCGGTCTCCGTCTCGCCGCGCCTGATCCCGGCGAGCGGCGCCTCGATCGCCTGCGCCAGCGTGAGCGCGGGCCGGTGCAGCAACGGCGAATACCGCACCTCGACGTAGCGCACGCCGTCGGCGGCCGCGTCGAGCACGAATTCGTAGGCCACGCGCTCCAGCGCCGCCGCCGTCTGCATCACCGACAGCGTGATCTCGTATTTCGTCAGGTACTCCTCGAGACTCTTCGCCTGTTTCACCGACAGCGCCCGCGCCAGCCCTTCGGGTGTGTCCGCCGGGAGCCGGATCCCCTGGACGCGCCCCAGCTCGAGCATGGTCTCGGGCCGGAGGCAGCCGTCCAGATGCACGTGCAGCTCCACTTTGGGCCAGCGCCGCAACAGCTCCTTCGTGAGGCGCGGCGGGCCCTGGCGTGCACTCACCACCACGCGGAAGATCGCCCCGCCCTCGCCCACTGGATCGCCCGCGTCCACCGGCCGGCCCACGCCGTCGGTCACGTACGCCGCGCCGCGGCCCACCAGCTCGGCGAGATCTTGGTCCAGCTGCTCGACGGCGTCGCGCACCCGCGCCCCGGGTGCCACGCTCACCGGTCGCTCGTTCACGAACACGCGGATCACCGCGTCTCCTCGCCCGCGTACATAGTGCGCTGAAAATTGCCAAGCGCGAGTGGGTTGCGCTACCTTGCGTGCCGTGAGTAAGCCAGCGAGCCACCGCATCCTCGTCGTGGACGACGAGCCCGACATCACCGCGCTCGTCGCATACCACCTGGCGAAGGCGGGGTATCGCGTCACCACTGCCGCGAGCGGGCGCGACGCGCTGCGCGCCGCGCGCGAGGAGCGACCCGATCTCGTCGTGCTGGACCTGATGCTCCCCGGCGCGTCGGGGTACGACGTGCTCGCGGAGCTGCGGCGCCGCGAGGAGACGAAAGAGCTCGGCGTCATCGTGCTCACCGCCCGCAAGGACGAGTCCGATCGCATCAAGGGTCTCTCGCTCGGCGCCGACGATTACCTGCCCAAGCCGTTCTCGCCCCAGGAGCTGGTGCTGCGCGTCGCCGCCGTGCTGCGCCGGCTGGCCGCACCGGCCGTCGCCGCCGGCGGGCTGGTCACGGCCGGGCCGATCGCGGTCGACCGTCACGCCCACCGCGTCACGGTGAACGGCGCGGAGGTCGAGCTGACCGCGACCGAGTTCAAACTGCTCAGCACGCTGATCGAGCGCGAAGGACGCGTGCAGAGCCGCGCCCAGCTGCTCGAGACGGTGTGGCAGGCCCAGCCCGACATCCAGACCCGCACGGTCGACATGCACGTGCAGCGCCTGCGCCAGAAGCTGGGGGCTGCGGGCGATCACATCGAGACCGTCCGCGGCGCCGGCTATCGCTTCCGGCGCCCCGACGCGAGGCCCCGCACGCGCGCGTGAAGCTCGTCACCCGGCTGTTCGTCACGACCAGCTTGCTGGCCGCGCTCGCCGTGGCGGGCCTCGCGGTCGCCGCCGACCGGCTGCTGCGGCGTTACCTCGAGGACGAAATCGCGCACGGGCTCGAGCGGGAGGCGCTGCTGATCGCCGCCCTGATGCCGGCGGATTCGCTGCGCTGGTCCGATTTCGCGCGGCAGATGGGCGCGAGCGTCGGGCACCGCATCACGCTGATCGACCCTACCGGCAGAGTGCGCGGCGACACCGAGTTCGACCGCGCCTCGCTCGGCGGGCTCGAGAACCATCTCATGCGGCCCGAGGTCCAGCAGGCGCTGGCGGCCGGCGAGGGACGGGGAAGGCGGTTGAGCGCCTCGACCAACGAGCGCCGCATGTACGTGGCGCTGCGCGGCGGGCCGCCGGGGCTCGCGATCGTGCGCGTCTCGACGACCCTGGCGGCGGTCGACGCCCAGGTGGGCACCGTGCAGCGTGCGCTGGCGCTCGCGGGATTGGCGGCCGTGCTCGGCGCGGGCGTGCTCGCCTGGATCGTCTCGCGCGAGGTCGCCCGGCCCCTGGTGCAGATCGGGGCCGCCGCCCGCGCCATCGCGGACGGGCGGCGGCCGGAGTTCCCGGACGCGCGCGTTCCCGAGGTCGCCCAGCACGTCGTCGCGCTGCGCGCCATGCACGAGCAGCTCGACGAGCGCTTCGCCGAGCTGGTGCGCGAGCGCGAGGAGACGGCCGCGCTGATCGAAACCATGACCGATGGGGTGTTGGCGGCGGACGCGCGCGGCGCGATCGTCACCCTCAACCGCGCGGCCCGCCGACTGCTGGGTTATGGCTCCGACGATCCCCTCCCCGCCCTGGCCGGGCTGTTCCACGAGAAGTCGGCGCGCGACCTGGTTCAGGCGCTGCTCGCCGGCGGCGAGGCCGAGCCGCAGGAGCTCGAGCGGGGCGGGCGCGCGCTGCTCGTGACCGGCCGCGCCCTGCCGAACGGCGGCGCGCTGCTCGTCATCCGCGACGTGACCGAGCTGCGACGCCTGGAAGCCGTGCGCCGGGACTTCGTCGCCAACGTGTCCCACGAGCTCAAGACGCCCCTCACCTCCATCGCCGGGTACGCCGAAACCCTCGCCACGGAGGACGCGGGCAAGGAAACCGAGCGCTTTGCGCGCACCATCCTGAACAACGCCCACCGGATGCAGCGCCTGGTGGACGACCTGCTGGACCTGTCGCGCATCGAATCGGGACGGTGGCAACCCAGCCCCGAGCACGCCGACGTCGCGGCGATCGCGGCCGAGGCATGGGCCGCGTTCGCCGACCGCGCCCGCGACGCCCGAGTCGAATTCACGGTCGCCGCCACCGCCGGCGGCGGCGTGACCGCCGATCCGGACGCGCTGCGGCAGATTTTCACGAATCTGTTCGACAACGCCCTGCGCCACACCCCTGCGGGCGGCCGCATCAAGGTGTCGGTGGATCGAGCGGGGGGGGGAGGCGTCAACGTCGCCGTGTCGGACACAGGCTCGGGCATCGGCCCCGAGCACCTGCCCCGCATCTTCGAGCGCTTCTACCGCGCCGACCCCGGCCGCTCACGCGAGGAGGGGGGCACCGGGCTCGGCCTGGCCATCGTCAAGCACCTGCTCGAGGCCCATGGAGGACGGGTCGAGGCGTCGAGCACGCTCGGCAAGGGCACGACCATCAGGATGTTCTTCCCGGGAGACGGGACCTAAGTCGTTCAGGCCCTCCGCTGGTATGCCGTTACACGTCCGTCACATCGGCGTCACGGGAGCTTGACCGCACGAGGGCATCGTGCTCCTCGTGCGCATAGGAATCGTTTCCGACACGTACCTCCCCCAGGTCAACGGGGTGACGACGGTGGTCCGCCGCATCGTCGCGCTGCTCTCCGCCCAGGGCCACGCGGTGGCCGTCGTGGCGCCGCGCTACCCGGAGTTCGCCGGGGCCGCCGGAGAGCGAGAGTTGCGGATCCCCTCCCTGCCGTTCCCGTTGTACCCGGACATCCGCTTGTCCTGGCCCAGCTTTCGCCGCGTCGCCGAATTCTTCGACGAGTTCCAGCCGGACCTGCTCCACGTCCACACGGAAGGCGCGCTCGGAGTCGCCGGCCGGCGCTACGCGCTAGCCCGCAAGCTGCCCCTCGTCACGTCCTTTCACACCAACTTCCCGCAGTACAGCCGGCACTACGGGGTCGGCTTCCTCGAGCCGGCGGTGTGGCGCTGGCTCGAGCGGTTCCACGGCCCCGCGGCGTTGACGCTGACGCCGGGAGACGGCGTGCGGGACGAGCTGGTGCGGCGCGGGATCACCCACGCCGCCGTGTGGGGGCGCGGCGTCGACACGCGGCTGTTCCACCCCGGGCGGCGCGACGCGGGCTGGCGGCGCTGGCTCGCCGGGGCGGACGACACGGCGGTCGTGCTGCACGTGGGCCGCCTCGCCCGCGAAAAGAACCTCGACGTGCTGATCGAGGCCTGGTACACGGCGCGCGCGGCGCTCGGCCAGCGTGCAACGTTCGTCGCCGCCGGCGAGGGGCCCCTCGCGCGGGACATCGAGTCCGAGCTCCCCTTCGTTCGGATGTTGGGCTTCTTGCCGCGGCAGCATCTCGCCACGCTGTACGCCAGCGCCGACCTGTGCGTGTTCCCCTCCCACACCGAAACCTGCGGGCTGGTCGCGCTCGAAGCGATGTCCTCCGGCGTGGGCGTGATCGCGGCGGACGCGGGCGGCTTTCGCGAGAGCATCCACCACGGCGTCACGGGCCTGCTCGTGCCGCCCAGCAACGCGCGCGGGTACGCCCAGGCGATCATCGAGCTGGCGCTCGATCCCGCCAGTCGCTTCCTCCTGGGCGCGGCCGCCCGCGAGGGCGCGCTCGGGCGCGACGTGGAGCCGGAGAACGCAGAGCTGCTCGCGCGCTACGCCGGGTTGATCGGGGTCACCGAGCGGAGGACCGCGCCGTGCGCCGCCTAGTGATCGTCCTGGCCGACGGGCTGCGCCCCGATGCGGTCGCTCCGGGCATCATGCCGTCGCTCGATGCGTTGGGCGGCGCGTTCACCCTCGCCCGGCAGGCCCACACGGTCCGCCCGAGCGCCACGGTGGCCGCCCTCGCCGCGCTCGCCACCGGCGTCTCGCCCCAAACCCACCGCCTCACCGAGCCCGGCCTGGCGTTCCTGTCGGGCTTGCGCTCGTTGCGGCCGGTCGCGCGGGAGCTCGGTCGCGCCGGCATCCCCAGCGACGTCGTGACTGGGGAGCTGGGTCCCGCCGCACTGCCCATCGCCTGGTCGCTCGCGTCCACGGCCGGTGTCCGCCGGCTCGTGGCCAAGGGCTCCCGGGCGCGCGACACCGCCGCAGCGGCGCACCGGCTGCTGTCCCAGCCGGAAGAGCGGCTGCTGTTTCTCTACCTACCCGATTGCGATCGGGCCGGGCATGCCTATGGGTGGATGTCGGATCCGTATCTCGCGGCCGCGGCCGAGGTGGATGCGGCCGTGGGCTCGCTGGCGCGGTGGACCGATGAGGTCGTGTTCATCGTGACGGCAGACCATGGCGGCGGCGGCGTCCGGGCCAACGAGCACGACGAGCCCCACCCCGTCAACGATCACATCCCGCTGGTGGTGGCGGGGCCGGGCGTAACGCGCCGCCACCAGCTGACGCGCGCCATTTCCCTGCTCGACATCCCCGCCACCGTGTTGTGGTGGTTCGGGGTGGCGGTGCCCGACGGCTACGAGGGCCGCCCCCTGGTCGACGCGTTCGTGCCCGCCCCCGCCCCCGCCCCCGCTCCGGCCCCCCGGGCCGCATCCGTGCCGGCGTGATGCGCTGGCTCACCCACTTAGGCGGCGCGCGATTCACGCTCGGGGTCGGGCTGGCGCTGGTCGCGGCCGGACAACCGCGGCTCGGGCTCGCGGCTCTCCTCGCCAACACGGGATCGCACCTGGTCGTGCAGATCCTGAAGCGCGCCGTCGCGCGGGCCCGTCCGTGCGACGCGAGCGGCACACCGCTCGCCCTCGTGGATCTGCCCGATCCCCACTCCTTTCCCTCAGGCCACGCGGCGGCGGCGACCGCGGTGGCCGCTACGGTGGCGCTCGCCCATCCGATGATCGCACCGGTCGTGCTGCCGCTGGCGGGCCTGGTCGCCTACTCTCGAGTTGCCCTGCGGGTGCATCATCTGAGCGACGTGCTCGCGGGGGTAGCGCTGGGACTGGGCGGCGCGATTGCAGCGATGAAGCTGCTAGGGGCCGGGGGCTAGGGGCTGGGGACTAGGGGTACATGCTGGCCCCAGCCCCGAGTCCCGAGCCCCTAATCCCTAGAAGTCAAAGGCCCCACTCAGCGGGTCCGCCGCGGCATCGCGCGCCGATAGCGGCGCGAGTCCCCAGCGGTGCTCGATCAACGCCAGAATCGACGTCGTATCGTAGCGGTGGTGATCGACGTATCCCTTGCGTGCGAACGGTGAGATCACGATGGCGGGCACGCGGCTGCCGGGCCCCCAGCGGTCGACCGCCGGCGGCGCCACATGATCCCAGAAGCCGCCGTTCTCGTCGTAGGTGATGATGATCGCGGTGTGGTTCCAGTGCCGGCTCGAGCGCACCGCGTCGACGAGCGCCCGGACATGCTGCTCACCGGTGATGAGATCCGTATACCCGGGGTGCTCGTTGTCGAGGCCATAGGGCTTGACGAACGACACCGCCGGCAGGCGCCCGGTGGCGAGCGCCGCCAGAAAGTCCTGCTCGTCCTTCAGGTGCTCCGCCTTCGCCGGCGTGCTGTCAGCGTAGTTGGCGAAGTAGATGAATGGCTGATGGTGGAACTGGAACAGCGGGCCGGGGTGACCGGCGAGCGCGTCGTTCCAGCCCCCCGAGTACCACGCCCACGAGATCCGCTTCGCTGACAGCCGATCGCCGATGGTGGCGAAGGTCTGGTTGGGAACGAGCTGGGCCGTCGGGACGCTCGACGGGTGCGGCGCATTCACCGAGAATGCCGTGTTCACCGCGAAGCCGTCCGGTGTAACGAAGCCGTCCCGCACCAGGGCACCGCTCCCATCGAGCTGGGCGACTGCGGCCGCCGGGGCGCCGGGGAATACCGGCGTCTGCGCCGCGATCAGCCAGAAGTGGTTGAGGAACGACCCTCCGAACGCGGCGTGGAAGAAGTTGTCGCACAGGGTATAGCGGGCCGCCTCCGCGGCGAGCGGTAGGCCGGCCGTGTGATAAAAGCCCATCACCAACCCTTTCGCGTCGCTCACCAACGCGAACTTGTCCATCCGACCGGCGTCGATCTGCACCTGCTCCTGGTAGTAGCGGTGCACGAGGTCGCGCGTCGCCACGTTGGCGGCAACGAATTGCTCGATGTTGAACGGGGCGTTGACCAGGGTCGTCGGGATCGTGGACATGCCGGGGACGGCCGGGAGCGTCGTGAACGCGGTGCCCGAGCCATCCACTTGGAGGGGCGCCGTGCCCGCGGCCGCGAGGCCGTTCGCTCCGGCGAACTCGCCGTACAGGTTATCGAAGCTGCGGTTCTCGAGGTAAATGACGACGACGTGGTCCAGCTGGCGCAACCCGGCGTCGCCGGCGCGGCCCCGCTGTTGGTCGACGTCGTCGACGCGAGCGGCAGCCAGTCGGCCTGCGGCCGCCGGTTGCGTCGCGTGGTCGGCGTCGCAGCCCACGATGCCGAGCGCGGCGAGCATCGCGAGCGCGGCGGCCGCGACTCTCGTCACGGGATGGTGCATGGTACCTCCGGGAATGAAGGAAACGAGACGCTACTCAGGTGCCGTAGTGTCCCCGCGACGGGTCACGGGCGTCGTGGCGCGCGCACGCCAGGTCGGTCACGACGGGGCAACGAACCGTCTTCCTTTACACAGCGGTCTCACGTCCGTGACACGTCTGTCACACACGCGGCCTACCGTCCCGGGGTGCCTCAGGATATTGCCGCGGCGCAGCGCATTCTGGTGGTGGACGACGAGGCCGACATCACGGCCCTCGTCGCATACCATCTCGCCAAGGCCGGCTACCGAGTCACGACGGCGACCGGAGGCCGGGAGGCGCTCGACGCGGCACGCGATGAGCGGCCCGACGCCGTCGTCCTCGATCTCATGCTGCCCGACCTGTCGGGCTACGACGTGCTCGCGGAGCTGCGGCGCCGGGAGGAGACGCGCCAGATCGGCGTCCTGCTGCTCACCGCCCGTCGGGAGGAGGCGGACCGCATCCGCGGCCTCTCGCTCGGCGCGGACGATTACCTGCCCAAGCCGTTCTCGCCCCCGGAGCTCGTGTTGCGCGTGGGGGCCGTGCTGCGCCGGCTGCGGGCCCCGGCCGGGGCCGTCGGCGGCCGACTGAGCGCCGGGCCGATCGTGCTCGATACCGCGGCCCATCGCTTGACGCTGGACGGCACGGAGATCGTGCTCACGGCCACGGAATTCAAGCTGCTGCGCACCCTGCTCGAGCGGGAAGGGCGCGTGCAGAGCCGCGCCCAACTGCTCGAGATGGTATGGCACGCGCAGCCGGACATCCGCACCCGCACCGTGGACATGCACCTGCAGCGCTTGCGCCGGAAGCTCGGCCCGGTCGGCGGCTGGATCGAGACGGTGCGTGGCACGGGGTACCGCTTCCGACGGGCGGAACGGGGCTGAGTCTCCTCAATGCGGCAGCAGGGCCGGTCCCAGCGACACCGCGATCGAGATGGTGAACAGCACGATGATGATCCACTCCAGCATCTCCAGGCGGCGGGTGGCCGCGCGATCGGCCATCCGGCTGTAGATGCTGTCGATCGTCTGCAGCTTGCGGGTGATGCTGACATCCCATTCCGCAAGATGGAACCGCCGCGATGCGAGGCCGTACACGCGGGTGAGATACTGCTCGCCGATCAGCTTCAAGGCGTTCGTCACCTGCTCGAACAGAATGGCCGCGTCGAGCTCGAGCTGGGCCAGCTCGCGCAAATCGGAGCCGTACAGGCTGGGGACGCGCAGCGCCGACCAGCGTCGCTTGGACAGCAGGCCGTGCGCTCGCTCCAGCGCGTCGTCCAGCTGCTGATCGAGATAGCGCATCTCCAGGAGCTGCGTGTTGGCGAACTCGATCACGGCGCGCACATCCTCGCCCTCCGGATCGAACAGCAGGGTCACGTCGGTGTCGATGAACGTGGCGTCGTCGGGACCGAACGACAGCCGGGAGGAGGTCGCGTCGGCGATTTCCTGCTGCGACAAGCGGTGCCGCTCGGCGCGCAGGATCTGCGCGATCGTGTGCGCGTGCTGCGTCGCCAGCGTGGCGGCGTCGCACGCCGGCGCGAAGCGCTCAACCTCGAAGATGGCGTAGTCCTCCACGAAATCGACGATCTGGGGCCGCACCGCGGCTGCGCCCAGCGTCGCGACGAGGCGCTCGACGTGGCCCCGCGAGTCCGCCAGTAGGCGCTCGTTGCCCCACAGCTCGCTCGAGAGTGCCGCCAACGCAGCGAGCGGGCCCTCCAGCTGGATCGTGTAGCTCAGGGAAACCGCGCCGAAATCGTACAGCACCACCTCGACGGTCGACCCGGTGCTGAACGATCCGAGGGTGAGCGGCTGGGCGGGCAGCGACACCCGCAACGGGGCCGGCCGGTACTCGAAGAACGCCGGGGCACGGCGCTTTTGCTTGACCGTCTGCCGCTCGGTGCCCGCCAGGATGCGCTGCTCGGCGCCGTCCAGGTCGATCGCCTGCGCAATGTCGTACGCGAACAGGGGATAGCACGTCCCCTTGACGATCGTGAGCTCCGCGGCGCCGTTCGACACGAGGGCTGTAGCCTACCGGCGGGTGACACACGCGGCAAGGCGCCACTAGCCGTGGACCGGGACGCGGTGCACCTTTCGTCCGCCCTTTTCCAACCCGCCCGGCCGGTGTCCCCGGCCAGATCGGAGCGACGACGTGGAGTCGATCCATTGCATCGAGTGCGGCGGCTACGTGTCCAGCACGCGCGCGCTCGAGTATCGTACGCGCACCGGCCGTCCCCAGGCGGCGACCCCGCGTCCCGGGCCGTGCGTCTGCGCTCGACCCACCCTGTTCATGCCTAGGTACCGGCAGTCGCTGCAACCCATTGGTGGGAGCAGTCCTCGCAGCGCCTGAGCCGGCGCGCCGCTCTCCCGGCGCGGGGAACCGTCGTGGTCTCAGTCCGTTACATCATTGTGACAATCGTGACTCAATCGTGACCGGCGCCCTTCCCGGACCGGCGCCCGCGGGATACACTCCCTCGGTGGTCGTTGCCTGAACCCTTTACCCTTCCCGACTGCATCGTGACCGCAACAGTGGTGACAGGCGCGAATCCGGCGGCGGTCGTCCCTCCCGCGAGGCCCACGGCCGAAGCGCCCTCGCTCCCACGGTTCGCGGCCATCGACATCGGTACCAATTCCATCCGCCTCGTCGTCGCCGAGGTGCAGCCCGATGCCTCTTACCGCGTGCTCGACGAGGATCGCGAGATGACCCGCCTCGGGCGTGGGTTGTATCGCGAGGGCCGCCTCAGCGAACCCCCCATGGAGCAGTCGCTCGCGGCCCTGGGGCGCATGAAAGCGATCGCCGACGGGTTCAGCGTGACGGAGGTCCGCGCCATCGCCACCAGCGCGGTGCGGGAAGCGGCCAACGGCCGTGACTTCGTGCGGGAGGCCTGGCGGCGGCACCGCGTCCGCGTCGAGATCGTTCCCCCCGAAGAGGAGGCCCGGCTCGCCTTCCGGAGCGTCACCCGCCACTTCGACCTGGACGACCGGCTGACGGCGATCGTCGACATCGGCGGGGGCAGTGCGGAGGTCGTCCTCGCGGCCGGCGGCCTGGTGGAGCAGGTCGTGTCGCTGCCGCTGGGCGCGGTCCGGCTCGCGGAGCGGTACTGCAAATCCGACCCGCTCAAGCCGAAGCACTGGCGGGCGCTGCGCCGCGCCATCGATCAGCGGATCAAGGACGCGATCGGCAAGCCGCCATTCGCCGCCGAGGTGATGATCGGTAGCGGCGGGACGTTCACGAATCTCGCGGAAATGGCGCAGTCCGAGCGCGACGGCAAGGTCACGCGTGCGCGCGATTACCCGCTGAGCCGCGCCGAGGTCACGCGCCTGCTCGCGCGGCTGCGCGAAACGCCGCTCGAGGGGCGCCGTCAGATCCCCGGGCTCAACCCCCAGCGCGCCGACATCATCGTGGCCGGCGTCGCCGTCGTCGCCCGCCTCACGCGGCGGCTCGGGACGCAGCGCGTGCTCGTGAACGACAGAGGGATTCGCGACGGCGTGCTCCTGGGGATGATCGACGACCTGACGGGCGTCACCCCGGCGGGGCGGGCGCAGCCGCCGGATCGCCTGGACTTGGCGCGTCGCTTCGCCCGCAAGTGCCGCTCGAATGAGCGGCACTGCGAGCATGTCGCCCGGCTCGCGAGCGAGATGTTCGACGCGCTCCGGGACGCGTACGTGCTGCCTCCGGCGGGCGGCGACATCCTCCGGGCGGCGGCGTTGTTGCACGACATCGGCTATCTCATCAACCACGAGCGGCATCACAAGCACGCCTATCATCTCATCATGCACGGTGACTTGCGCGGGTTTTCCGTCCGCGAAATCGAGCTGATCGCGAACGTGGCGCGCTATCACCGTCGCGCCCTCCCCAAGAAGTCGCACGCCAACTTCGCCCGTCTCGACAAGGGCGAGCGCCGCCTGGTGCGGCGGCTCGCCGGCATCCTGCGCGTCGCCGACGGGCTCGACCGCACGCATGGCCAGCTGGTCGGCGGCATCCGCTGCCGGGTGCGCGACGCGCGGGTACGGCTTTCGGTGAGCGCGGCCCGCGACCCATCGATCGAGCTGGAAGACGCCAAGCGGAAGGCGGAGCTGTTTGAGCGGGCGTTCGACGCCGAACTGGCACTGGGCTGGTCGCGGCCCAAAGCGCGGAGCTGAGCATGCCCGACCGTGTCCCGCCCGCGTACGCGCCGGACCATTACCTGAACCGCGAGCTCTCCTGGCTCGAGTTCAACGCCCGGGTCCTGGAGGAAGCGGCCGACCCGTCGAACCCGTGGCTCGAGCGACTCAAGTTTCTCGCGATCTTCAGCTCCAACCTCGACGAGTTCTTTGAGATCCGAGTGGCCGGGCTGCAGCAGCAGGTGTACGCCGGCGTGGAGCCGCAGGACTATGGCGCCGACGGCATGGCGCCCGCCGAGCAGCTCGCCGCGATCGAGCGCCGCGCGCACGAGCTGGTCGCCGAGCAGTACCGGGTGCTCAATGAGGAGGTCTTCCCCGGGCTCGCGGCCGGCGGCGTCGAACGGGTACGTCTCGAGGATCTCACCGAGGGCGAGCGACGCCACGTCGAGACCCTGTTCCACTCGAGCATCGCGCCCGTGCTCACGCCGCTCGCGATCGACCCCGGGCATCCGTTTCCGCACGTCCACAACAAGAGCCTGAACATCGCCCTGGTCGTGGAGCGCCGCAGCGGGGGGCAGGCGCGGCGGCACTTCGCGGTGGTGCAGGTCCCCGCCGTGCTGGACCGCGTGATGGTGGTGTCGCGCGGCGCGGGGCGGGTGCGCTTCGTGTTGCTCGAAGACATCATTGCCCGTCATCTGGGCGAGCTGTTCGGCGGGCTCCGGGTCGTGAGCCACACCGTATTCCGCGTCACGCGCAACACCGACTTGACGATCGAGGAAGAAGACGCGGAAGACCTGCTCGAGATGATCGAGGAAAGCCTGCGGCAGCGCCGGCGCAGCGATCCCGTGCGGCTCGAGATCCTGGCTGACGCGGACGCGACCTTCGCGCAGATGCTGACGGACGCGCACGACCTCCAGCCACCCGACGTGTACCGCGTGCCGGGCCCCGTCGATCTCACGGCGCTGATGGCCCTGCACCGCCTGGAGGAGTTCCCGGCGCTCAAGGACGAGCCGCTCGTCCCGCGCGTGGCCCCGCCCTTCGCGCAGGGGCGGGACCTGTTCGACGTGATCCGCGCGCAGGACGTGCTGGTCCACCTCCCCTACGAGTCGTTCGGGTGCGTCGTTGATTTCGTCGAGCGGGCGGCGGACGATCCACAGGTCCTCGCCATCAAGCAGACGCTGTATCGCACCAGCGGCGCCAGCCCGATCGTCTCCGCGCTGGCCCGCGCGGCCCAAAACGGCAAACAGGTCACGGCGCTGGTCGAGCTCAAGGCGCGCATGGACGAGCAGAACAACATCACCTGGGCGCGCACGCTCGAGCAGGCAGGGGTGCACGTGGTGTACGGCATCGTGGGCCTGAAAACCCATTGCAAGGCGGTACTCGTCGTGCGACGCGAGGCCGACGGGATCCGCCGCTACGTCCACCTCTCCACTGGCAACTACAATCCGACCACCGCGCGTGTGTACACCGATCTGGGACTGTTCACGGCCAACCCCGCAGTGGGTGAGGACACGAGCGCGCTGTTCAACCTGCTCACGGGATACGCCGACGGGTACCAGTGGAAGCAGCTCACCGTGGCACCGCTCGGCATGCGCGAGCGCATGATCGCGCTGATCGAGCGCGAGGAGCGCAACGCGCGCGACGGCCGCCCGGCTCGGATCGTGGTCAAGATGAATGCCCTGGTCGAGCCGTCGGTGATCGATGCGCTGTACCGCGCTTCGCAGGGGGGCGTACCGATCGAGCTGGTGATCCGCGGCATCTGCTGTCTCCGCCCCGGGCTTCCCGGGGTCTCGGAGACCATCCGGGTCACGAGCATCGTCGACAAGTTCCTCGAGCACAGCCGCATTTTCTACTTCGAGAACGGCGGCAACCCCGAGGTATTTCTCGCCAGCGCCGACTGGATGCCCCGGAACTTCTGGCGCCGCATCGAGACGGCCTTTCCCATCGAGGAGCCGGCGCTGCAGGCGCGCATCGTGGGCGAGATTCTTCCGTCCGTCCTGGGCGACAACGTCAAGGCCCGAGAGCTGTGCCCGGACGGCACGTATCGCCGGCGCGCGCCCGGCGCGGGCGACGCGCCGCTGCGATCCCAGGTCGCGCTGCAGCTGCTCGCGCGCGAGGCGGCGCGCGAGAACACCGAGGTGCGCCCCCCCTTCATCCCAATCGCGCGGCGGCCCCTTCCCATCCCGGTGCGCGCCGAGCCGGCCCCCGCCTGAGCGGGGGTCCATGCGGCTGCTCGTGGTCCGCCACGCCATCGCGGAAGATCGCGCGACCTTTGCGCGCTCCCAAAAACACGATCAAAAGGACGATGCCGCCCGCCCCCTCACACCGGAGGGCCGCAGCAAGATGGAGCGAGCCGCCCTCGGCCTGAAACGGATCGTCCCCGAGCTGGACGTCCTGGCCACGAGCCCCTACAAGCGCGCGCTCGACACCGCCGAGATCATCGCCGACGCCTACGGCGGCCTCCGCGTCGAGCGCGTGCCGGACCTCGCGCCGGGCGGGGGTGTGGACCGCGTCGTGGGCTGGCTCGCGGATCGCCACGCCCGGGGCGTCGTCGCGATCGTCGGGCACGAGCCGGACCTGAGTCGCCTGGTCTGCTCGCTCCTGGTCGGCGCTAACGGCCCGTTTCTCGAGCTGCAGAAGGGCGCGGCGTGCTTGCTCGAGTTTCCCGGCGCGGTCGCCACGGGCGCAGCGACCCTCGCTTGGTTCCTCGGACCCAAACACCTCCGCCGTCTGGCCGAGCGTGCCTAAGTCGCCCGGGGACCTGTTGGCGCGACCCGCCCGCTCCAGCGCGGCGCTCGTCGGTCTCGCTCTGCTCGACGGGACGCGCACGGCGCTGCGCCGGCTCGACGATCCCGACGACGGGGAGGCGCTGCACGACTTTCGCGTCGCGCTGCGACGCCTGCGCACCACGCTCCGGGGCTTCCGTCCGGAGCTGGGCGAGGCAGTCCCGAAGAAGCTGCAGCGTCGCCTGCGCGATGTGGCCCGCGCGACGAGCGCCGGCCGCGATGCCGAGGTCCAGCTCGCCTGGATCCGCGACCACTCCGGCGCGGTGGGCCGGGGCTCACGCGGCGGCCTGCTGTGGCTGCGCGCCCGGCTCGTCGGCCGGCGCGACCGCGCCTACGCGGGCATCCGCGAGGACCTGCCACCACTGTTCGGGCGGCTCGAGCGACGCGTGCGGCGCGCACTCACCCGCGCCCAGAACGATCGCAGCGACGCCAGTCCCGGGCATCCGTCGTTCGGCACGGCCGCCGCCCGCGTGCTGCGGGAGCAGACCGCCGAGCTCGAGCAGGAGCTCGCCGCGCTACGGTCACCCGGAGACGAAGCCGCGATCCACGGCGCCCGCATCGCCGTAAAACGGGTGCGCTACCTGCTCGAGTCGCTCGCCGGCGACGTCGCCGATGCCGCCGCGCTCGCCGTTCGCTGCAAGGAGCTCCAGGACCTGCTGGGGGAGCTCCACGACGCGCACGTGCTGGTCGAAGAGCTGGGTGACGCGGTGGCCGACGCCGCCGCCGAGCGCGCTCGTCGCCTCCATGCCTTGACGGTGCGCGGCCGGGCCGATCGGCCGGGGCAGACCGCGCGTCCCGCCCCGGCGAGCGCGGGCCCGCTGGCGCTGGCGCGCCTCGCGAGCGAGAGCGAAGCCCGTCTGTTCGAGCGGCTGGTGGCGGAGTGGCTCGACGCGAAGCTGCCCGCGCTGGTGCGCGCCCTGGCGGCCTTGGCGGACCAGCTGATACCCGTGGCCCCCGTCCGCCTCGCCCGGTCCACTCGCCCGTTACGAGTTCGTTACACCCCCCGCGCTCGTCCGTGACGCGCTGAGGCTTCGTTACCCCCCGACGTCGCACGCGCACCACAACTCATTCCCGTGAGGAGAGAGACCCAATGCCGTCCTTTATCCGTCGAGCGCTCGGCGTGGCCGTCGTGGCCGCCGCAGCGGGCGCCGCTCCGCTCGCCGCACAGGCCCCCACGGCTCCGCAGGTGACGGTCGGTGGCCTGGTCTACACGCAGTACCTCTATCAGCTCAAGGACACCGTCAACCATTTCAACAGCTTCGATGTCACGCGCGCATACGTGAACGTGCTGGGGAAATTCTCGGGCGGCGTGGGCACGCGGGTCACCGCGGACATTTACCGCAACGCCGACGGCTCGCTCGGCTACCGCCTCAAGTACGCCTTCGCCACGTACACACCCCAGGGCAGCCCGCTCACGTTCAAGCTGGGTCAGATCCACACGCCCTGGCTCGACTGGGAAGAGGCGCTGTGGGATTACCGGATGCAGGGGCAGATGGCGATGGAGCGAGCCGGTTACCTGTCGGCCGCTGATTTCGGCGCGGGCGTGGACGGCAAGTGGGGTCCCGACAAGGTCAACTTCCAGTTCACCGTGGTGAACGGGGAGACCTACAAGACCGCGGAGGTCGCAGGCGCGGGGAGCCAGGGGAAGGACGCGATGGCGCGTATCTCGGTGCGTGTGCTCGACACGAACGATTCGAGTCGCGTCGGCGGACTCCGCATCACGGGCTACGCGGCCTACGGCAAAGCCGCGGGGTACGCCGACCGTAACCGCTACCTCGCCATGGTGTCGTACCGGACCAAGCAGCTCACGCTCGCCGGAGAGGCTGCGTCGACCCAGGACGGTCTCCACACGGCGACCAACGGCCACCTGTACAGCGCGTTCGGCGTGTACAAGGTCCCCCAGTCCAAAGTCGCCGTCCTGGCACGCGTCGACATCACGCACAAGCAGGCTGGTGTCGTCGACAAGCAGACGCGCGTCATCGGTGGGGCGTCGTACCAGTTGTCGCCCAACTGGCGGCTGCTGCTCGATTGGGACTACGCGAACTATCAGACCGATGCCCTGAACGCCGCCAACGACGCAAACAGGTCCCAGGCGCTGTTCCAGACTCAGTTCACGTTCTAACTCGGACGAGGAAACCGGTATGACGAAATCGCCCCTCATTGCCGTCGCCGCCGCCCTGGTGCTCGCCGCTCCCGCCCGGGCGCAGGTGAAGCTCAACGGCGCCGGCGCCACGTTCCCCAACATCATCTATCAGGACTGGATCCTGACTTACAACCAGTCGCATTCCGACGCCCAGCTCAACTACCAGTCGATCGGGTCGGGCGGCGGTATCCGCCAGTTCTCCGAGGGCACCGTCGATTTCGGGGCGACCGATGCTCCGATGAAGGACTCGGCCATCGCCGCGATCAACGGCAACGTGCTCCACATCCCCACGGTGATGGGCGGCGACGTCCCGACCTACAACCTCCCCGACGTGAAAGGGACGCTCAAGTTCACGCCCGACGTGCTCGCCGACATCTTCCTCGGCAAGATCACGAAATGGAGCGACGCGCGCATCGCATCGGCCAACGCCGGGGTGAAGCTCCCGGACGCCGACATCGTGGTCGTGCACCGCTCCGACGGCTCGGGCACGACGTTCATCTGGACCGACTACCTGTCCAAGGTGAGCCCCGAGTGGGAGCAGAAGGTGGGGCGCGGCCCGTCGGTGAACTGGCCCGTGGGATTGGGCGGCAAGGGGAACGAAGGCGTGACCGCCACGGTGAAGCAGACCCCCGGCGCCATCGGTTACGTCGAGTTGGGCTACGCCATGGCCAACCAGCTCCCCGCCGGCAGCGTCCGCAACAAGGCCGGGAAGTTCGTGGCCGCCTCGCTCGAGAGCATCACGGCGGCCGCGGCCGGCGCCATGAAGGAAATGGGGCCCAACACCGACTTCCGCGTGTCGATCACCAACCCGGACGGCGACGCGGCGTATCCCGTCGCGAGCTTCACCTGGTTCCTGCTCCACAAGCAGTACGATGATGCCGCCAAGGCGGCGGCCCTCGTGAAGTTCGTCTGGTGGGCGGAGACGCAGGGCCAGTCGCGCGCCGCGCCGCTCGGCTACGCGCCGCTGCCCAAGCAGCTCGGCCCCTGGATCGAGGTGCGCTTGAAGAGCATCACGGCCGGCGGCAAGTCGGTGTGGACGACGGCAGCCCGGTAGCCCCTCCTTCCGGCTGTCGCTCCCCCCGCACGGCGCTATCTGCCTGCGGGGGGATTTTTTGCTCCGCGGCCGTTACAGGGCCGTGACATACGCCGGATACGTTTCCGCGCGATGACGACGCTCCCCATCGAGCCACCGGCCGCGACCCAACCGGCGCGCCCCGTCACCCCCGGCCGCCCCGCGCTCCTCGGACGGAATACGGGCGATCGGCTGTATCGCGCGACCCTCACGGCGCTGGCCCTCGTCCTCCCGCTGCTGCTCGTCACCCTGCTCGCCGAGCTGGTGGTCGGAGCGTGGCCCGCGATCAAGCGTTTTGGGGTGCCGTTCGTGTGGACATCGGTGTGGGACCCCGTGGCCGGCGTGTTCGGCGCCGCGCCGATGATCTTCGGGACGCTCGCTTCCTCGCTGCTCGCGCTTCTGATCGCGGTGCCGCTAGCCCTCGGCGTCGCGATCTATCTGACGGAATTCTCTCCCAAATGGCTGCGCCAGCCGATCGCCTTCCTGGTGGAGTTGCTCGCGGCGATCCCGAGCGTGGTGTACGGCCTGTGGGGGATCTTCGTCCTGATCCCGTTCCTGCGGGGCTATGTGGTGCCGCCGCTGCGCGCGGTGCTGGGCTGGACGCCGTTGTTCAGCGGCGTGTTCTACGGCAACTCGTTGCTCGCCGGCGGCATCATCCTCGCCATCATGATCGTCCCCTACATCGCCGCCGTGTCCCGGGAAGTGCTCCTCGCGGTCCCCTCCAGCCAGCGCGAGGCCGCTCTCGGGATGGGGGCCACGCGGTGGGAGGCGGTATCGACCGCGGTCGTGCCGTACGGTCGCGCCGGCCTGATCGGGGCGGTGATTCTTGGGTTGGGCCGCGCGCTGGGCGAGACCATGGCCGTCACGATGGTCATCGGCAATCGCCACGACATCAGCCTCTCGGTGCTGCAACCCGCCTACACCATGGCAGCCGCGATCGCCAATGAGTTCAGCGAGGCGGTCACCGATCTCCACCTGGCGGCGATGTTCGAGGTGGGCCTCGTGCTCTTCGTCATCACGGTGATCGTGAACGCCTGCGCGCGCCTGCTGATCTGGCGCGTCGCGCGCGGCACCGCGGTCGGGAGCCGCGCCCTATGAGCGGCCGCAGCCTGCGCCGCCACGTCACGAGCGGCCTGATGACGGGCCTGGTGGCGGTGCTGTCGTTCACGGCGGTGCTCGCGCTCGTGCTGATCCTCGGCGACCTGATCGCCAAGGGCGCGTCGTCGCTCAATTGGGACTTCTTCACCAAGAATCCCGTCCCCACCGGCCAGACCGGCGGCGGCGTCGCCAACGCGATCGTCGGCACGGGCGTCATCGTCGGGCTTGCGGCGCTCTTCGGGTTGCCGGTCGGCGTGGGCACCGGGCTCTACCTCGCGGAGTACGGGTCCGGCCGGCTCGGCTGGATCGTACGCTTCGTCGCCGACGTCCTGAACGGCACCCCGTCGATCGTGATCGGGATCTTCGCCTGGACCTGGCTGGTGCGCCCGATGAAAGGGTACTCCGCGCTGGCTGGAAGCGTGGCGCTGGCGGCCTTGATGGTTCCGATGATTGCGCGCACCACCGAAGAGATGGTACGGCTCGTACCCCACTCCCTCCGGGAGGCCGCGTTGGCGCTCGGGTACCCACGCTGGCGGACCTCGCTCCGCGTCGTCGCGCGTACCGCGCTCGCCGGCATCGTCACGGGCTGCCTGGTCGGCGTCGCCCGCATCGCCGGCGAGACCGCGCCGCTGATTTTCACGGCGCTCGGCAACCAGAATTTCACGACCAATATCACGCAGCCGATGCAGACGCTGCCGCACCAGATCTACGAGTACGCCACGGGCCCGTTCGAGGAGTGGCATCGCCTCGCGTGGGCCTCGGCACTCGTGCTCATGGGCCTCGTGCTGCTCCTGGGCGTCACGGCCCGCTGGGCGATCAGGCAAAGGCATGGCGCAGCCCGTTGACGCCCGGCTCCAGCTCGAGGCCGTGCGGCTCACGGCCCTGTACGGCCGCCGGGCCGCGGTGAAGGACGTGTCCCTCCTGTTCCCCGCACACACCGTCACGGCGGTGATCGGCCCGTCGGGGTGCGGCAAGAGCACGTTCCTGCGTTGTCTCAACCGCATGCACGAGCTGTCCGAGGGTGGCTGGGTCACCGGCGCGGTGCTGCTCGACGGCGCCGACGTGTATGACGCGGACGTGGACCCCGTCCAGCTGCGCCGCCGCATCGGCATGGTGTTCCAGCGCCCGACGCCCTTCCCCACCATGACGATCTACGACAACGTCGCGGCGGGCCTGCGGGTGAACGGCCGGCGGTCGCGCGGCGACCTCGACGCGGCCGTGGAACGTGCGCTGCGCCAAGCCGCCCTGTGGGACGAGGTGAAAGATCGCCTGAAGAAGAGCGCGCTCGACCTGTCGGGTGGCCAGCAGCAGCGCCTCTGCATCGCGCGCGCGCTGGCCCCCGAGCCGGAGGTGCTGCTGCTGGACGAGCCCACGGCCTCGCTCGATCCGGCGGGCACGCAGCGAATCGAGGAGCTGTGCCACGATCTCAAGCGCCGCTATACCATCGTCATCGTGACACACAACCTGCAGCAGGCCGGCCGGGTCTCGGACTACACCGCGTTCTTCTATCTCGGCGATCTGGTCGAGGTGGGCCGCACCGAGGAGCTGTTCACCAAACCGGCCAAGGAGCAGACGGAAGCCTACATTACCGGGAGGTTCGGATGACGGCAGCGGTCGAACTCGTCCCCCAGGAGGCGGCCAGCACGCCGCGCCTCGTGCACCACCCGACGCAGACGGCCACCCCGGTGATCGACGTCCGGAGCTATGCCTTCTGGTACGGCGGGACGCAGGCGCTCTTCGATCTCACGTTCACCATCCCGCGGCGCGCCGTAACGGCCCTCATCGGGCCATCGGGGTGCGGCAAGAGCACGTTCCTGCGCTCCGTCAACCGGCTGAACGAGCTCATCCCGGGCACCCGCCATACCGGCGATATCCTGCTCGAGGGGGTGTCCGTGTTCTCACGCGGCATGGATGCGGTGGCGCTGCGTCGCGAGGTCGGCATGGTGTTCCAGCAGCCGAACCCCTTCCCCAAGAGCATCTTCGACAACGTGGCGTACGGGCCGCGCCTCAACGCCCTCGCCCCCGAGCGCGACATGCCCGAGCGCGTGGAGCGCGCGCTGCGCCAGGCGGCGCTGTGGGACGAGGTGAAAGACCGGCTCGAGGCGCCCGGGACCAGCCTGTCGGGCGGCCAGCAGCAGCGCCTCTGCATCGCGCGCGCGCTCGCGAACGAGCCCGAAGTGCTCCTGATGGACGAGCCCTGTTCGGCGCTCGATCCGGCCGCCACCCAGCGCATCGAGGAGCTGCTGGTGGAGCTGAAGCAGAGCTATTCGATCGTCATCGTGACGCACAACATGCAGCAGGCGTCCCGCGTGTCGGATTTCACGGGATTCTTCTACCTCGGCCACCTGATCGAGTTCGGCGATACCAAGCAGCTGTTCACCAGGCCCACGGACGAGCGTACCGAGGCCTACATCACGGGACGGTTCGGATGAGCGCCTCTCCCCGCGCGGCACACCGGCACTTTCACGACGAGCTCGCCGAGCTCAAGGCCAAACTCCTCACCATGTCGGGCGAGGCCCAGGAGGCCCTGGGTCAAGCCCTCGACTCGCTGCTCAAGCGGGATGCCGAGTACGCGAGCCGGGTGATCGCGGGCGACCGCGCCATCGACGCCCTCGAGCTCGAGATCGAGGAGACCGTGATCGACCTGCTGGCCACGCAGCAGCCCATGGCCCGGGACCTGCGGCTGCTCGTCGCCGCCACCAAGATCGCCAATGATTTGGAACGCGTGGGCGACCACGCGGTGAACATCGCGCAGTCGGCCGAGCGGCTGCTGGGGGCCCGCATGGTGGCTCCCGAGCCCGAGCTGCTGGAAATGGCGCGCCAGGCGCGGGCCATGCTCTCGGGGGCGCTCGATGCGTTCGTGCGCGGCGACGCCGCCCTGGGCCGCGAGATCTGCCGGCGCGACGACTCGGTCGACGCCCTGAACCGCTCGGTGTTCCGAATCCTCCTCACCCACATGATGGAAGACCCGCACATCATCGGGGCCGCGATGGACCTGTTCCTGGTCAGCCGCAACCTCGAGCGCGTCGCCGACCTGGCGACGAACATCGCGGAAGACGTCGTGTTCGTGGTGGAAGGAAAGACGATCAAGCACCACGCGGAAGGATGATCGGGCCGGAGCGCCGCCGCTCCAGGTATTCCGGGTTCGCGAACAGCTTGATCAGCGCCATGCCGGCCACGAACCCGCCCACGTGGGCCCAGACCGCGACGCCGCCCTGCGCCCGCGACATCGCGCCCGCGGCCCCCAACACCAGCTGGAGCACGAACCAGTAGCCCAGTATCACGTACGCCGGCAGGGCCACCGTCGTCACGAAGAACCCCAGCCACACGATCGTGTGCACCCGCACGCGCGGGTACAGCAGAACGTAGGCTCCCATCACGCCGCTGATCGCACCGGATGCGCCCACCATCGGCACTGGTGACGCCGGGTCGCTCACCATCTGGGTCGCCGCCGCGGCCACCCCGCACAACAGATAGAACACCACGAACCGCGCGTGCCCCATCGAGTCCTCGATGTTGTTCCCGAACACCCACAGGAACCACATGTTGCCGATGATGTGCAGCCAGCCCGCGTGCAGGAACATCGAGGTCACGACCGTCCACCAGTGCGGCTGCGCCGTGACCAGGCAGCGCATGCCCGGCCCGACGGGCACCGCCGTTCCCGGCGGCACCGTGCGCAGCACCTCCCCGGGGATCAAGCCCAGCTCGCACACCGAGCGGACCAGCACCGCGCCGTCGACGCCGGCCCCTTGAACCAACAGCCAAACCAGCGCGTTAACGACGATGATGCCGATGGTGATGACGGGTGTCAGATCGGTGGGATTCTCGTCTTTGTACGGGATCACAGAGCGGAAAGATAGGCGCTTTCCCCCGCCCTGTCATTCTGGCATCTTTCTTGGGCACGGGCTTTGCCTCTGCGACGAGCGGCTACGTTGGCGCATCGACCTTAGGATGAAGGAGCACTTTTCATGGCTGAGAAAATCATCGGGATCGACCTCGGCACCACCAACTCGGTGGTGGCGGTGATGGAGGGGGGGGATCCCGTCGTCATTCCCAACGCCGAAGGCGGTCGCGTCACGCCGTCGGTGGTCGCGTTCACGAAGGACGGGGAGCGGCTCGTCGGCCAGGTGGCGAAGCGGCAGGCGGTCACCAACCCGCAGAACACGATCTTCTCGATCAAGCGCTTCATGGGGCGGCGGATGGGCGAGGTGGTGGAGGAGACGAAGCGCGTCCCCTACAAGGTCGTCGAGGGGCCCAACGGCCTCGCCTCGGTCGAGATCCAGGGCAAGCGCTACACGCCCCCCGAGATCTCGGCGATGATCCTTCAGAAGATGAAGCAGACCGCCGAGGACTACCTCGGCCATAAGGTCGAGAAGGCCGTGATCACCGTTCCGGCCTACTTCAACGACTCGCAGCGCCAAGCCACGAAGGATGCGGGCAAGATCGCCGGGCTCGACGTCGTGCGGATCATCAACGAGCCGACGGCGTCGGCGCTCGCCTACGGGCTCGACAAGAAGAAGGAAGAGAAGATCGCCGTCTACGACCTGGGCGGCGGCACCTACGACATTTCGGTCCTGGAATTGGCCGAGGGCGTGTTCGAGGTGAAGTCCACCAATGGCGACACGCACCTGGGCGGCGACGACTTCGACGCGCGCATCATGGAGTGGCTGGTCGGGGAGTTCAAGCGTGACCAGGGAATCGATCTCTCCAAAGATCCGATGGCGCTGCAGCGGCTCAAGGAGGCCGCCGAAAAGGCGAAGATGGAGCTGTCGACCGTGATGCAGACGGAGATCAACCTGCCGTTCATCACGGCGGACCAGTCCGGGCCGAAGCACCTGAACCTCACCCTCACCCGGGCGAAGCTCGAGCAACTGGTCGACGACCTGGTGAAGCGGACCACTCCGCCGATGGAGCAGGCGCTGAAGGACGCGGGGCTCAAGCCCACGGAGATCGACGAGGTGATCCTGGTGGGCGGCCAGACCCGCATGCCCAAGGTGCAGGAGATCGTCAAGAGCTTCTTCGGCAAGGAGCCCCACAAGGGCGTGAACCCGGACGAGGTCGTGGCGATCGGCGCCGCGATCCAGGGCGGGGTGCTCGCGGGCGAGGTGAAGGACGTGCTGCTGCTCGACGTGACGCCGCTGTCGCTCGGCATCGAGACGCTGGGCGGCGTCACCACCGTGCTCATCCCCCGGAACACCACGATCCCGACCAAGAAGTCGGAGGTCTTTTCGACCGCCGAGGACACCCAGACCACGGTCGAGATCCACGTGCTGCAGGGCGAGCGCCAGATGGCCAGCGACAACCGCACGATCGGCAAGTTCCAACTGACCGGCATCCCACCGGCTCCGCGTGGCGTGCCGCAGATCGAAGTGACGTTCGATATCGACGCGAACGGCATCCTGCACGTGTCCGCGAAGGACAAGGCCACCGGGAAGGAGCAGAAGATCCGCATCGAGGCCTCATCGGGGCTCGGGGACAAGGACATCGACAAGATGGTGAAGGACGCGGAGGCCCACGCCACGGAGGACAAGCGGCGCCGCGACGAGATCGAGAAGCGCAACCGGCTCGATTCGCTGGTGTACGAGGTGGAGAAGAACACCAAAGAGTGGGTCGACAAGCTGGACGCGTCCCTCAAGGGCCGGCTCGACAAGGGCCTCGAGGGCGCCAAGCAGGCCCTCCGCTCCGGCAACGGCGACGAGATCTCCCGGGCACTGGAGGAGCTGCAGCAGGCCTATTCCGCCGCGGGCGCGTCGCTGTACGCGGCGCAGCGCGGAGCGGGTGCTCCGGGCGCCGAGCCGCCGTCCGGCGGCGCGGAAGACGCCACGGCGGAAAAGAAAGACAACGTCGTCGACGCGGACTACGAGATCGTGGACGACGATAAGAAGAAGTAACCTCTACCCAAGAAAGAACGGCGATGTCGGTACGCACGCGGGATTGGTTGAAGTTCGGGACCCTGGTGGCGATTGCCTTCGTGTTCGGGTTGGCGTTCGCGTCCACGCTCAGTCTGCCCAGCCGGAGCGGGGCGACGGAGTCGATCGCCGCCGCGCAGAGCGCGGCGCCGCGACTGCCGGCGCCTGCGCTCAGGTCGACGGCGGACCTGGGCGACGCGTTCGTCGCCGTCGCCGAGCACGTGAAGCCGGCCGTCGTATTCATCAAGTCGCAGCACGTCGAGCGGGCTCAGGACCAGCGGCTGCCGCCCGGGTTCGAGGACTTCTTTCCCAACCTGCGGCGGCGGCCCCAGGTGGAGCAGGGCTCCGGCTCGGGGTTCATCGTCTCGGGCGACGGCTACATCCTCACGAACAACCACGTCGTCGCCGGTGCCGACAAGGTCACCGTGAAGCTGTACGACAAGCGTGAGTTCACGGCCAAGGTGGTCGGCACGGATCCCAACACCGACGTCGCCGTCATCAAGATCGACACGCGGGGCCTGCCCACGGTCCAGTTCGGCAACTCGGACTCGACCCGCGTGGGGGAGTGGGCGCTGGCCATCGGCAACCCGCTCGGCGAGGCGTTCGCCTTCACCGTGACGGCCGGCATCGTCAGCGCCAAGGGCCGCCTGCTTCAGGGCTTGCAGCAGAGCCGCTACGCCATTCAGGATTTCATCCAGACCGACGCGGCGATCAACCCCGGCAACTCGGGCGGACCGCTCGTCAACATCCGCGGTCAGGTCGTCGGCATCAACTCGGCGATCGCGAGCGAGACCGGGTTCTACGCGGGCTACGGCTTTGCGATTCCGATCAATCTGGCGCGCACCGTGATGGAGCAGCTGGTCAAGACCGGCCACGTAGAGCGCGCCGTGATGGGCGTCGGGATCGTCGACGCGGACGAGAACGACGCGGCCGCCGTGGGCTTGAAACAGATCACCGGCGTGGTCGTGAAGAGCTACACCGACGACAACTCCCCCGCCAAGAAGGCCGGCATCCAGCTGGGTGACGTGATCGTGGCGCTGGACGGCGAGTCCATCGACAACACGCCGCAGCTGCAGCAGAAGGTGGCGTTCAAGAAGCCCGGCGACGCGGTGGAGATCACCGTGCTGCGTCAGGGCGGCGAGCGCAAGACGTTCACCGTGCGGCTGGCCCGCGCTCCGAGCGAGGCGGATACGGAAGTGGCGAGCGCCGGCGCCAAGCCAAAGGGCGAGGCGTCGACCAAGGAGGAGATGCTGGGAGTCTCGGTCCAGCCGCTCACCCAGGACGATGCCCAGAACCCGCGGCTCAAGCCCGTGATCGAGCGCGGCGGCGGCCTGGTCATCACCGACGTCGCCCCGGATGGACCGGCGTATCAGCGGCTGCGCTCGGCCGACGACAACGGCGGCCCGGACATTATCATCGCGGCGAACGGCGTGCCCACGCGCACGCGGGCGGCGTTGCGCCAAGCGCTCAGCAAGGTCAAGTCCGGGGACATCGTGACGCTCCAGGTGCTGTCCCGCACCAGCGACAGCTCCGACGGCTGGCTCGGTCAGGTGGTGCGGATCCGCGCGCGCTAGGCGCCGCGCAACATAACGACAGCAGTCACCAGCTGCCACACCACGGGAAGCACGAAGGCGGCCTGATCGGCCTTCGTGTCTTCCCGGAACACGAGCGCCAGCACGATCCCCACTCCACCCGCCGCCACCGCGGCGCCGCCGAGCCAGCGCGGCAAGACCTTTCCGTCGAGCATGCCCCAGCCGAACAGCAACGTCGCGAGCCCGAGGGCCAATCCCGCCACTCGCTGCGTCGCGAGCGCGAACGGCCGCAGCATGTCGAACACGAACACCGCGCGCGTGGCCGTCATTCCCGCGTCGGCGGTCGCGAAGCTGCGCGCCAGCGCCCAACCCGCCCCGCCCATGAACGCGACGATGATTACCCACAACGCGTAGGCAAACGTGGCGAGCATCACGCCGGCGCGGGTCGCGCTCTCGCCCGCCGTGCCGACGTGCCGTCCCACGACGCCCACCAGGCCGATCAGTGAAAGCGGGAAGCTGAACAGGAATGCCCAGTGGATCGCCGGCCACGCACCGGTCTGTGCGATCGCGGCGAGCTGGCTCGGGCCGTCTTGACCCGCGATGTCAGGATGGAGCGCCCCCGCCACGACCGCGAGTAGCGCGCCGGCGAGCAGGCACAGCGGGTAGACGAGCCGTCGGGAGAAGATCATGGGACTCCTCTCGACCCCGGGCTCGCGCCCGGGGTCAGGCAAACACCATCAGAGATCGGATGTACTGACCCCGGGCGCAAGCCCGGGGTGAACCCTATATTGAGTCATGCAGTTGACCCGGATCCTGCGCGAGGGGTTCATCGCGGGACTCATCGGTGCCGGAGCGGTAGCGCTCTGGTTCCTCGTCGTCGACGTAATCGCCGGCCGCCCGTTCTTCACCCCCGCGATGCTCGGCTCGGCCGTGTTCTTCGGCGAAACCGACCCGAGTAAGGCTGTGATCGCGTTCTCCCGGGTCGTGCCCTACACGATGATCCACGTGTGCGCGTTCATCATTGTGGGCACTGTCGCGGCAGCGCTCGCCGCCGAAGTCGAAGTCGCCCCCCCGACGCTCTACCTCATCGTGGTCACCTTCGCGGTGTTCGAGTTCGGCTTCTACATCATGCTCGCCGTGCTGGCACAGCCACTGCTCGGCGCGCTCACCTGGTGGAACGTGGCGATCGGCAACGCCATCGCGGCGTACGGCATGGGATTCTATCTGTGGCGGCAGCATCCGAAGATCGCGGAAACGCTGAAATTGCATCCCTTAGGGGAAACCGAAGAAGGGGAATAGAAGAATGTGGAATGCGGAATTCGGAATGCGGAATTGACGGGCGAGCGTCGTATCAGCTCGCACGCCGCTTCGAACCCGGCCCCCTCCATTCCGCATTCCGCATTCCGAATTCCGCATTCCCATACGCCTCCAGCGGCACCGCCCGCTCCACATCACCGGCTTCCTCCCGCGCGCTCCACCGGAACCACACGACCGTTGCCGCCACCCACAGATAGATCGTCCCCCCAACCCACATCACCAGCCCGCCCAGCTGCTGGTCGGCGAGCGGTGCGAGGTCCCACACGCGCGGCGCCGCGGCGTAGAACGGGTACAGCACCTCGCCGGACAGAGTGATCAGCGCTCCTGCGACCGACATCGGAAGCCCCAGCACGAACAGATAGAGCAGCTGCGTGAGATAGCTGGCGCGCGGCAGCTCGGGCGACGGTGAGAGCACCGGCCACCACATCAGCACCCCCGTCGCGAGAAACACGAGGTGCTGCACGATGTGCAGCGGATGATGCTCGAGCGCGGCTCCGTAAAACTGTGGGAAGTGCCACAGCGTGATGGGCACCGAGAAGAGCACCCCGGCGGCGAGCGGGCGCGTCGCCCAGCGCGCGAGGCGATACAGCCAGAGTGGCTGGAGCAGGGGCCGCAGCACCCACGCCGGCGTGCCGTACAGGAGCAGCGGAGGAAACACCAGCGTCAGCACCAGGTGCTGCGCCATGTGGACGCTGAACAGGTAGCGGTCGGACAGGTTGTGGAGCGGACCGTTGAGCGACAGACCCAGCACCAGCAGCGCGCCCGCGAACGAGGCCACGCGCCGCCGCGGTGCTCGCAGCCCCCCCCAATAGACGTAGAGCCCGCCCAGCAGGGCGAGCCCTATGATCACGCTCGGGTGCAGGTCCCACTGACGCCAGGCGTCGGGGGCCGGCGAAGGGGGCGCGGTCATCCGGCTCCCGCGGCGCCGCGCAGCGTGAGCGCCCCGAGCAGCAGGAACAGCAGGGCCACCATCACGACGGCCGCGAGCAGGAGCGGGGCACCGAACAGGAACGTGAACACCCTGCTGTCGGCCTTCAAATGCATATAGAACATGACGACCAGAGTGAACTTGGCCGTCGAGAGCACCAGCAGCACCGGCACGAGCACGGGATGAAACGCCGGCACGTAGAACACGCCCACCTCGAGCACCGTGAGAATCACGAGGACCGCGGCGACCCGCAGGTACACGCCGGCCGCGGGATGCGAGTGTTCGGTCATTGGATGAGGTAGACCACCGTAAAGATCACAATCCAGACGACGTCCACGAAGTGCCAGTACAGGCCGGTGATCTCGACCGTCATGGCGTTCGCGCTGGTGAGCTTCCCTTGCAGCGCCCGCACCCACAGCGTGAGCAGCCACAGCACCCCGACCGTAACGTGGGCGCCGTGCGTCCCAGTCAGCACGAAGAACGTGCAGCCGAACAGGTTCGTCTGGAGCGTCAGCCCCTTGTGCACGAACTCCGTGAACTCGATGACCTGCCCGCCCAGGAACACCAGGCCGAGCAGCGCCGTACAGAACAGCCAGATCTTCCCCCACTTCATGTCCCCGCGCTGCACCGCGGCGAGCGCCAGCACCATCATGAGACTCGACATCAGCAGGTCGAAGGTGCTGACCGACGTGAACGGGATGTTGAGGATCTCGTGTGGGTACGGCCCGACGACGCTCCTCCCTTTATAGACCAGATAGGTCGAGATGAGCGACGTGAACAGCAGGCACTCCGAGCCGATGAAGGCCCAGAACGCCATCTTGCGGTTGTCGAGCCCGAGGCTGGTGTGATGCGCGGCGGCGGAGTGGGCGACGGCGGCGTGCGTCATCGCTCAGACCTCGAAGGGCTCGAACGCCCAGAGATAGATGCCCCCGAGCAGCACGGCCACGCCCACGAACGCGAGCCAGAGCGTGTGGGTGAGCGGTGCCAGCGCCAGGATTGGCAGGCCGAGCGCCGCGAGCATGGGCCACCACGACCCTCCCGGCACGTGGATCGGTGCCGGCGGCGTGGCCGGGGGATCGCGCATCGGCTCGTGGTGCTCCGTCTTCCAGCGCGGCAGCCGGTTCGCGACCGTGGGGATCACGGAGAAGTTGTAGACCGGCGGCGGCGAGGAGATGCTCCACTCCAGCGTGGCGCCACCCCACGGATCGTTCCCGGCCTGCTGGCCTCGCCTCCGGGTCCGGACGATGTTCACCACGAACACGAAGATCGACAGCGCGATCAGGAACGCCCCAATAGTCGACAAGAGGTTCAGATCTGAGACTCCGAGCTCGGGCGAGTAGGTGTAGATGCGCCGGGGCATGCCCAACAGGCCGATCAGGTGCATCGGGAAAAACGCCAGGTTCATCCCGACGAACTGCAGCCAGAAATGCCACTTCCCCAGGGCCTCGGACAAGAGCCGCCCCGTCATCTTGGGCCACCAGTAGTAGATGCCGGCGAACAGGCCCATGATGGTGCCGCCGAACAGCACGTAGTGGATGTGCGCCACGACGTAATAGGTGTCGGTCTGCTGCAGGTCGGCGGGGGGCGAGGCGTGCGTCACGCCCGAGAGCCCGCCGATGATGAACATCGCGATGAAGCCGACGGCGAAGTGCAGCGCCGTGGTGCCGCGGATGTCGCCGCCCCACAGCGTGGCGATCCAGTTGAAAATCTTCACGCCGGTCGGCACCGCGATGAGCATGGTGGTCGCGCTGAACACCGAGTCGGCGATGGGTCCCAGGCCCACCGAGAACATGTGGTGGCTCCAGACGCCCCATCCCATGAAGCCGATCAGGATCCCCGAATAGACCACGACCGTGTAGCCGAACAGCGGCTTGCGCGCGAACGTGGGCAGCACCTCGGACACGATCCCCATGGCGGGGAGAATGAGGATGTACACCTCGGGGTGGCCAAACAGCCAGAACAGATGCTGCCACAGGATCGGGGTCGCGCCCGCCTGGCTCACGTAGAAGTGCGTGCCGAAGAAGCGGTCGAACATCAGGAACACGAGCGCCACGGTGATCACCGGGAACGCGGTGATGACGAGGAACTGCGTCACCAGCGTCATCCACGTGAAGGCGGGCACGCGCATCATTTTCATGCCGGGCGCCCGCAGGTTCAGGATGGTGACGATGAAGTTGAACCCCGCGGCGAGTGACGAGATGCCCAGGATCTGCAGCCCCAGGAGCCAGAAGTCGATGTTCGGACCGGGGGAGAACTGCCGCTCGGTCAAGTTCGCGTAGCCGAACCAGCCGCCGTCGGGCGCGACGTTCAGCACCCCGGCGTGAAACAGCGGGCCCACGAACCAGCTCGCGTTCAGGAACAGTCCCCCCAGCAGGAACACCCAGTAGCTGAAGGCGTTGAGTCGGGGGAACGCCACGTCGCGCGCGCCGATCTGGAGCGGCACGATGTAGTTGAAAAAACTTGCCGAGAGCGGCATCAGGGCGAGGAACACCATCGTGGTGCCGTGCATCGTGAACAGCTGGTTGTACGTCTCCGCCGTGACGAGATGGCCATTCGGCTGCGCCAGCTGCGCGCGGATGACCAGCGCCTCGATCCCGCCGATCAGGAAGAACGCGAAGGCCGTGAAGAAGTACAGCAGCCCGATGCGCTTGTGGTCGGTGGTCGTGAGCCAGCTCTTCATTTCAGGCTCTGCAGATAGGCGACCAGGGCCGCGATGTCGGCGTCGGTGAGCGGCGGCTGCATGCGCATCATGAGCGCTCCCGGTTTCAGCGACGGCGCGTCGGCGATCCAGCGAGCCAGGTGCGCGGAGTCATTGGGGAAGAGGCCGCTCGCGATCGTCGTCCGGCCGCCGACGTGGGTGAGGTTCGGTCCGATGACGCCCGGGGAGACGTCCTGGATGGTATGGCAGCCGATGCAGGCGCTGCGCGCGAAGACGGCCTTGCCGCGCTCGGCGGCCGTCCCCGGAGTGGGAGCGGCCGGCCCCGCGAGGTGCACCGTCGCCCAGCGCCCGAACTCGGAGTCCGACTCGACCACCACGCGCAGCCGCATGTTGGCGTGCGAGGCGCCGCAGAATTCGGCGCACTGGCCGGAGTAGTCGCCCACGGACTCGGCCTGGAACGCGATGTAGTTCGTCTGGCCGGGGATCGCGTCGCGCTTGCCGCCGAGCGGCGGTACCCAGAACGAGTGGATCACGTCGGCGGAGGTGATCGCGACCCGGACGGGCTTGCCGACCGGGACGTGCATCTCGTTCGCCGTCGTGAGGGCCAGGTCCGGATACTTGAACTCCCACCACCACTGGTGCCCGATCACCTGGACCTTGACGGCGTCAGCCGGCGCCTCGCCCGCGGTCGCGAAGATGGTGCGCACGGTGGGCACGGCCACGAACACGAGGATGACGGCCGGCGCGAGGGTCCAGGCGATTTCCATCAGGGTGTGGCCGTGCGTCGGCGTGGGGGCGGGCCGCCCCTCGCGGTGGCGGAACCGGATCAGGGCGACGACGAGCAGCGCTTCGACCACGACGAACACCGCCGCCGCCCACCAGAAGATGTCGGTGAACAGTACGTCGCTGGCGCGCGCGAAGTCGGAGTGGGGATGGAGCGCCGATTGGGGGAACGGACCGCCGCACCCGGAGCTGGCGAGCGCGGCGGTCAGGACCCAGAATCGTTTTCGCACGGCTGAGACACTAGCACCGCGATCCGCACGCGTCAACGAAGGGGAGCGACCTCGAACTCTCCCTCCAACCCACCCACAGAGCTCCCGCCCACAAAGACGCGGAACTTCCCGGGCTCCACCACGAACTTCATGTCCTTGTTGTAGAGACCGAGCTCCTTGGCCGTGAGCGGGAACTCGAGCGTGCGCGCTTCGCCCGGTTTGAGGGAGACCCGACGGAATCCCGCCAGCGCGCGCACCGGTCGCGTCACGCTGGCCACCTCGTCGTGCACGTAGAGCTGCACGACTTCGGCGCCTTCGCGGCTACCCGTGTTGGTTACGGTCACCGACACGCGCAGCGTTCCGGTCGGGGTGATGCGAGACGCGCTGAGCTTCAGGTCCGAGTAGCTGAAGGTCGTGTAGCTCAACCCGTGGCCGAATGGGAACAGCGGCGTCACGGGCAGGTCAGTGTACTTGGACGTGTACTTGTCCGGCCCCGTGGGACGCCCGGTGTTCTTGTGGTTGTAATAGACCGGTATCTGACCGACGGCGCGCGGGAACGTCACGGGCAGCTTGCCGCTCGGGCTCACGTCGCCGAACAGCACTGCCGCGAGCGCGGGGCCGGTCTCGACCCCGAGGAACCACGACTCGACAATGGCGGGCACGTGCTCCGCGGCCCAGGGGATCGTGAGCGGCCGGCCGCTATTCACGACCAGCACCACCGGCGTCCCGGTCGCCTGCACCGCCTCGAGCAGCCGCTCCTGGACGCCGGGGAAGTCGAGGGAGGCGCGACTCGCGGCCTCGCCGCTCATGTCGCCCGCTTCGCCCAGTACCAGCACGGCGACGTCCGCCTGCTTCGCGGCAGCGACGGCGTCGGCGAATCCGGCCGTCGAGGAGTCGGTGATGCCGCAGCCCTTCGCGTACACGACGCTGATACTTCCGGCCCGCTGTTTGATTCCCTCGAGGGGCGTCACGGCATCCTGCGGGTCGCCGCGGCCGGGCCAGGAGCCGAGCGCCGAGACCTTGTCGTCGGCGAGCGGGCCGATGACCGCGATACTGTGGACCTGCGCGCCGAGCGGTAACCGCTGCCCGTCGTTCTTGAGCAACACGATCGATTCTTCGGCCACGCGTCGCGCCAGCTGGCGGTGCTCGGGCGCGAGCAAGACCGCGCGTTCATGTTCGACCGTGGCGCCGTGGTAAGGGTCGTCGAACAAGCCCAACTTCACCTTGGCCCGGAGCACGCGGCGCACCGCCTCGTTCACCACGGCCATGGGGATGCGTCCGGCCTTGACCAGCGCTGGCAGATCATCCACGTAGATCCGGCTCACCATGTCCATGTCCACGCCGGCCTCGAGCGCGAGCTTCCCCGCGTCGGCGCGGGTGGCCGCTACGCCGTGATTGACGAGCTCGTTGACCGACGTCCAATCGCTCACCACGAAGCCCCGGAAACCCCACTCGCGGCGCAGCAGCGTGGTCACGAGCCAGGGGCTCGCCGTACTGGGGATACCGCCGATCTCGTTGAACGACGTCATGACGGTAGCGGCGCCGGCGTCCAGGGCGGCGTGATAGGGCGGCAGGTATACCTCGCGCAGCGTGCGCTCCGACAGGTCGACGGTGTTGTAGTCCCGGCCGCCCTCGGCGCCGCCGTAGGCGGCAAAGTGCTTGACGGTAGCGAGCACCGCATCGGGCGCGCGCGGGTCGCTGCCTTGAAAGCCCCGCACGCGCGCCGCGGCCATCGCCGATCCCAGGTAGGGATCCTCGCCCGAGCCTTCGGCGATCCGACCCCAGCGCGGATCGCGCGCGATGTCGACCATGGGCGCGAACGTCCAGTGCAGGCCGGCGGCCGCGGCCTCCGCAGCGGCCACGTGGGCGGCGGCCCGCACCGCCTCCGGATCCCACGACGCGGCTTCGCCCAGCGGAATCGGGAAGATCGTGCGGTAGCCGTGGATCACGTCCTGGCCGAAGATCAGCGGGATGTGGAGGCGCGACTCGGTGACCGCGACCTGCTGCGCGTCGTGCGTCGCGGCCGCCCCGGTCAGGTTAAACAAGCTGCCGACCAGACCCTTCCGTACCAGCGTCGTCTGCTCGGCGTTTGGCTGACCGTCCACGGAGAGCTGGTTGAGCTGGCCCAGCTTCTCCTCCAGGGTCATGCGAGCGACGAGGGAGTCGATTTTCTGTTCTGCGCGGGGCTGTTGCGCAGACGCAGCAGCGACACCGCCGAGGGCTAGAGCGATCGGCAAGGCGAGGGGAAAACGCTTAGGGAGGTGCATCGGGAGTCCGTTTCACAAGGTCGAGGTTGAACGGCGGGCGACGCAAATCTACGCGACGGTGAGCGATCTTGACAAACCCCGTTGGGCGCGTGATAAGGGATGCACACACTGCGCAGGAGACGCGCTCATGAGTCGCAGATCGTTCGCCTACCTTGGCCGATGGTTGCTGCTTGGCCTGGTCTTTCTCGTCGTTGCCGCGCCGGCGGCCATTTCCCAGACCAGCACCGGGAGCATCCGGGGATATGTGACGGACTCCAGTGGGACGCCGATCACGGGAGCCAATGTGATCGCCGTCAACGTGCAGACTTCGGCGCAGCGCGAGGCCACCAGCCAGAGCAACGGGTTCTACACGATCATTGGCCTCGTGCCCGCAGAGTACGACGTGACTGCACGCCAGATTGGGATGGCGGCACAGAAAACTCGTGTGCGCGTGTTGATCGCCGAAGTATTCCCACTCGACTTCAAGCTCGGCGCGCGTGCGATCCAGCTCGAAGCGGTGACTGTCGCCGCAGCTGCTGGCGTGGAGTCACGCTCGTCCGAGGTGGCCACGAGTGTCACGCCACAACAGATGAGGGCGTTGCCGTCGGCGAGCCACAATTTCTTGGATTTGGCGGCGCTCGCGCCGGGCGTTACGGTCGCCCCCGACTTCGCCAACCTGGGCTCCTCGAACGCCGGCGTCACCGATAAGGCCTTCTCGTACGGTGGGCAGGGGCCAGGCCAAGTGAACGTGTTCATCGACGGCGCCAGCCTGAAAAACGACCTGACTGGCGGTGAGAGCGGGATTCATGGCGGAACGTTCGGTCAGGACGCGAGCCGCGGCAATCCGTTCCCGCGCGCCGCCGTCCAAGAGTATCGCGTCATCAGTCAGAACTTCAAAGCTGAATACCAGCAGTCGTCCGGCGCGATCATCGTCGCCACCACGAGAGCGGGGGGGAACGTCTGGACAGGCGATGCGTCCTTCGGATACCAGAACAAGGACCTTGTGGCGGTGGATTCCCTCAGCCAAGCTCAGGGCTTTACCAAGCCCAATTACACCAGATATCTCGCGAGCTTTAGTGCCGGTGGCCCGCTCATCAAGGACAAGCTCTTCTTCTTCGGGTCGTACGAGGGCAACTATCAGAATCGCGACCAACAGGTGAACCTCACGCCGAATGGGATCCCGCCGACGGGGACATTCCCTGCCCTCGATTCGGTCAACCTTCCCCGGTACAATGGCAATTTCGACTCACCGTTCCGCGAAACGCTGGTCTTCGGGAAGCTCAACTACAACGTGGGCCGTAACTCGACCGCCGAGCTCAGCTTTAACGACCGCCACGAGACGGACGTGCGTGATTTTGGCGGCTTCAACGCGTTCCAGAGCGCGATCAACCACGTGATCGACGCGACAACGACCATCCTCAAGCACAACTACTTCACCGGCCCGTGGGTCAACGAAATGAACCTGGCCTACGAGCACTTCACGCAGGAGCCCACGCCGGACTCGCCCGGGATCCCGCAGCGGTGGTTCTACGTCCAAACGACCAACACGTGCTGCGCCACGATCGGAAGTAACCTGAGCACGCAGGCTTTCACTCAAAAGCGGTTCGCTGCACGGGATGACATCACGTATACGGGGTTCCACGGCGGTGGCGACCACGTCATGAAGGCTGGAGTGAGCGCCGCGTTCCTGACCTACGACATCAACAAGGCGAACCGGGAGACCCCGCAGTTCTTCTTCTCCCAGAACCCCTCGCAGGGCGACGCGGGTTGCGCGCCGACTTGCACAGGGCCGGAAGCATACAACTTCCGTGTGCCATTCCAAGTAGTGTGGCAACACGGGAATCCGATCGTGAATACGAACAACAAACAGATCGGCGCCTATCTGCAGGACGACTGGAGCCCCACGCCCCGCTTCACGATCAACCTGGGGATCCGTTGGGACTTCGAGTCGCACATGTACAACTATGACTACGTAACGCCGACTGACGTCCGAGATAGCATCCGTCGATACGACAGCGCACCCGTGACCCAGGCCGAGTCCCTCGTGGCGAAACTGGACACCACGAGATACTTCACCGACGGTACCCAGCGCAAGAAGTTTTATGGCGCCTTCCAGCCGCGCATCGGCTTCTCGTACGCACTCGACCGCGATGGCAAGACGACCGTCTTCGGTGGATGGGGGTTGTACTACGACCGTACGTACTTCGACATCTCCGTGGACGAGACGCTGAAGCTGATTCGCCCAGAATACACCGTGCATTTCGCCGACCCGGACTCCACCCCCACGGCGAATCAGGTGGCGTGGAACAACAGCTACATGACCGCGGATACGAATGCCCTCAAATCGCTCATCAGCAGCAACAGGGCGTCAGGGCGAGAGGTCTGGCTGATCGCCAACGACGCCAAGGTGCCGAAGTCCAGCCAGTTTAACCTGGGCGTGCGTCGTCTGTTCGGCGACGTAGCGGTCTCCGCGACCTACGTGGGCGTACGAAGCTCGGATGGGCTCGTAATGAATTGGGGCAACTTTGCCCTCAAGTCAGACGGGAGTTGCTGCGTCGGCGGCGGCTATGGCCACGGATTCAGCAACATCATCTTCAGCACCAACAGCGCGAAGACATGGTACGACGCTTTGCAGGTCGAAGTCACCCGGCCATACAAGCGAACGGGTGCGTGGGGTTGGGGAGCCGGGGTATCGTACACGAGTGGCTCCCGCTCCCTGGAGGGAAGCAACGCGGTCGGGGACGTGTTCTCCACGTTCCCCCGGTCTACGGCCTACCCCAAGCATCCCGCGAGCGACGAGAAGAGCCGGCTCGTCGCGAACTGGACGATGGACGTGCCCTATGCGGCTGGCGTGCAGTTCGGCGGCTTGATCACGCTCGGCACCGGTCCGCGCTACAATGTCGGCGGCATCTTCCCCTTGACGGGCTACACGCCCGGCGGCTTCACGCCACCGCAGTACGCCTTCATCTTCCCGGGCGGTTGGGCCTATCGCGAGGTGGATTTCCGGTTGCGCAAGGATTTCCCGAACATTTCGGGGACCACTCTCAGCGTGACGGTGGACGTGTTCAATGTCTTCAACTTCAACAACTTCAGCTATCCGGACAACAGCGGCGGCAACCCGCGGCCGAGCGGGTTGCTAAGCGATCCTCGCAAGACGCAGGTCGGCGTCGAGTATCACTTCTAAGCGTCCCATGGAGCGGGCCATCGGTGCAGGGCACCGGTGGCCCCCACCCAGGGACCGCAGCGATATTCTCCCCGCATGACACGTAGCATGAAAGTCGCCGCCGCGCTCGTCGCGACGGCGCTCGCGGCGTGCGGCACCAATCACGCCGAGGGCCCACCGCCCCCCGACTCGACCCAGGCCGCCGCGTTCCTCGACACCCTCGAGCAACGCACGTTTCACTACTTCTGGGACCTGACCAATACCACCAACGGGCTCACGCCCGACCGGTCCCCCACCCTGTCGTTCTCGAGCATCGCCGCCGTGGGCTTCGCGCTCACCGCCTACCCGATCGGCGCGGAGCGCGGCTACATCACCCGTGCCCAAGCGGCGGCCAGGACGCTCACGACGCTGCGCTTCTTCTGGACCGCCACCGAGGATTCGAGCGCGAGCGGCGCCACCGGCTATCACGGTTTCTTCTACCACTTTCTCGACATGACCACGGGGAAGCGCTACCAGACGGTCGAGCTGTCGACCATCGACACGGCCCTGCTGCTCGCGGGAGTGCTGTTCTGCCAGTCGTACTTCAACGCGACGGACTCGAGCGAGACCGCCGTCCGCACGCTCGCTGACTCGATCTACCGCCGCACCGACTGGCAATGGGCGGCGCCGCACGCGCCGCTCGTCGCGCTGGGATGGCACCCGGACAGCGGGTTCATTAAGTACGACTGGCGCGGCTATAACGAGGCCATGATCCTGTATATCCTGGCGCTCGGCTCCCCGACTCATCCCGTCGATACCGCCGCCTGGTCGGGATGGACGTCAGCGTATCAGTGGGGCACGTTCTACGGCCAGACCCACCTCGGCTTCGCCCCGCTGTTCGGGCACCAATACTCGCATGTGTGGATCGACTTCCGCGGCATCCAGGACGCTTACATGCAGGCGCACGGCATCGACTACTTCGAGAACTCGCGCCGCGCCACGTACGCGCAGCAAGCGTATGCCGCCGCGAACCCGGCCGGGTGGACCGGCTACAGCAGCCGTATCTGGGGCCTCACCGCCTCGGACGGGCCCGGCGACGTGACCCTCACGCTTGGCGGGCAGACTCGTCAGTTCCACGGCTACTGGGCGCGCGGCGCGTCGTTCACCGAGACGCCGGACGACGGCACCCTCGCGCCCACCGCCGCAGGCGGCTCGATCCCATTCGCGCCCGAGATCGCCATCCCCGCCCTCTGGGCGATGCGCCAGACCTACGGCGCCAGCCTGTTCTCTACCTACGGCTTTCGCGACGCCTTCAATCCCACGTTCACCCAGAGCAGCGCGGCCGGCTGGTTCGACGTCGATTACTTGGGGATCGACCAGGGGCCGATCATCGCGATGATCGAGAACTATCGCACCGAACTGGTGTGGCGCGTGATGCGCACCAATCCGCATATCGTGCGGGGGCTGTGCCGGGCGGGGTTCACTGGAGGATGGCTGGTGGGCAGGTGCCCGTGACGGGTCACGAGTGGGCTTATCCCGTAGGTCCTCACCCCCTGTCCCCCTCTCCGTTCCGGAGAGGGGGAACGACAGACCGCCCCTAGTTTCCCCTCTCCCGAAGGGAGAGGGGATCAAGGGGTGAGGACTTCTTACCTTCCCGTGGCAGGGGAAGGCAGTCGCAGCTCCACCGCGCGCACCCGCACGGTCTGAGCCCCCGCCGCCTTCAGCGCCACGTTCACCGCCGGCAAGTCGCTCTTCAACGCCTGCGCCAGCGCGACGAGCTGCGTCTGGATCTGCGGCGCGAACAGCCGGAACACGTCGTACAGCGGCGCCGTGGGCCGCGCGTCCATCGTGCTCGCCGCGAAGATGAGCGAGCTCAAGCGCTCGGTCGGGCCCGGCGGATACACCAGGCCGTCTTCGTCCGCCTGGGCGTGCACCTGGTACAGCCCATCCTCGATGGCGTCGAGCTTCGGGATGAACGTCTTGACCGCGTCCGCCGCTCCGGGCGCTCCCCCCGCGGCATCCGCGAGCTGCGCGCGCACGTTACGGATCGTGATGATCGCGTTGGTCACGGCGTTCACGGTGTCACGCAACTGCTTCAGGAACGCGAACTGCGCCAGCAAATCGGCCGGCGTGACCTTGGACCGGGGATCGAGCTTGAGCGCGAACGTCTGCGTGGCGGATCTTCCCCCTACATTGAGCCGCACCTGATAGCGGCCGGGGAGCGCCATCGGCCCGTCGGTCGCGACGCCGTTGATGCCCCAGAACGAGCGGGCGGGCGGATACTTCATGTCCCATGCGAACCTGTTCAGGCCCTGCTTGTTCGGCGCCCGGGGCTCGGCCCGGGGCCGGTGCGGCCACGGCTTGTCCTCGTCTTTCAGCGTGTCGGCGAACAACACGCCCAAGATGCTGTCGACCTTGGTCGAATCGGTGATGCCCGCCTGCTTCAGGCTGTCGGTCCGCGACTTCTTCAGGACGTCGACCTTGAGGCTGTCGGCTGCCGTGAGCGAGTCCTGGCGGCTCGAGAAGCTGCGGATCAGCCGGCCGCGAGCGTCCAGGATGTCGAGCGTGACGTGGCGGTCTTTGTCCTTGAGCCAGTAGTAGATCATCGGGCCGGAGGGCGGATTCTTCCCCACCGGGTGCGCTTCATTGCCCGGCAGCTGGAACCCGCCGCCCCAATCCACCCGATATGCGTCGCTCGGTTTGAAGAGATGCACCGCTTCGCGCGGCGTCGCCCTCACCAGCTGGCGCAGCGGCGCGATGTCGTCGAGAATCCAGAACGACCGGCCGTGGGTCGCCGCGACCAGGTCGCCCTCTTTGATCACCAAGTCGTGCACCGGCACGATCGGCAGGTTGCGGCGCAGGGATTGCCAGTTCGCACCGTCATCGAAAGAGACCCACACGACGCGCTCCGAGCCAGCGAATAACAGCCCGCGCCGTACGGGGTCCTCCCGCACCACGCGCACGAACTCGGTCGCGGGCAGGCCCTTCACGATCTTGCTCCACGTGCGCCCGTAGTCCGTCGTCTTCCAGATGGAGGGCGCCATGTCCTCGAGCTGGTAGCGATTCGCCGCCACGTACGCGGTGCCCGGCGCGTAGTGCGACGCCTCGATGATCGACACGCGCGTGAAATCGCCGAACGCCTTCGGCGTCACGTTGGTCCATTTCTTTCCGCCGTCGCGCGTAAGGTGAATCAGCCCGTCGTCCGAGCCGGTCCAGATCAGGCCCTTCACGCGGGGTGACTCGGCGATCGCGAAGATCGTGCCGTAGTACTCCGCGGTCGTCTGGTCCAGCGTGATCGGGCCGCCCGAAGGCCCGAGCGTGGCGGGATCGTGGCGGGTGAGATCGGGCGAGACCACCGTCCAGCTCTGCCCCTCGTTGGCGGTCTTGAAGAGCACGTTGCCGCCCATGTAGAGCACGCGCGGGTCGTGTGGCGAGATCAAGAGCGGCGCGGTCCACTGGAAGCGGTACTTCCCCTCCGCCGCCGCATGGCCGTCGGGACTGTCGGGCCACGGGCTGATGAACCGGAACGTGTTGGCCTTGTGGTCCACCCGGCCGAGGAAGCCCGAGTTGTCGCCGCCGTAGGTGATGTCGGGGTTGTCCGGCCGCGCCTGGATATACCCCGACTCCCCGGACACGTCATACCACTGCCCCCGGTCGATCCCGCCCGGCCAGCGGCTCGGCCCGCACACGCCAGAGTTGTCCTGCTGCGCGCCGCACACGCGATACGGGAAGTGGTTCGTGGTCTCGACGTGATAGAACTGCGCCGTCGCCACGTCCTGGTCGGTCCACGTCTTGCCGCCATTGAACGAGACGTTGGGACCGCCGTCGTTCGATTCGATCAGACGGTTGGGGTCGTTGGACGCGATCCACAGGTCGTGATTGTCGCCGTGCGGGTCCACGACGCGCTTGAACGTCACGCCGCCATCGGTCGATTTGTAGAGATTGGTGTTCACCGCCCACACGGTGTTCGAGTCCTTGGGGTCGGCGAAGATCTTCGAGTAGTACCAGGCGCGCTCCCGCAGCTTGTGGTCGGAGTTCACGTATTTCCAGGTGGATCCGCTGTCGTCCGAACGGTACACGCCCCCGGAGTCCGCCTCGATCAGCGCCCACACGCGCGCCGGCTTGGCCGGAGAGACCGCGATCCCGATGTTGCCCCACAGGCCCGTGGGGAGGCCGGGATTCTTGGTGAGCTCGATCCAGTGCTCACCGGCGTCCGTGGACTTGAACAGTCCGCTCCCCGCACCACCAGACACGAGTGTCCACGGCCGGCGTTGCGCTTGCCACAGCCCGGCGTAGAGCACGCTCGGGTTCGCCGGGTCGAGGCTCAGGTCCGCGGCACCCGTGGAGTCGTTCCGAAACAGGACCTTGTTCCAGGTCTTGCCGCCGTCCGTGCTCTTGTAGACGCCCCGCTCGGGATTCGGCCCGAAGGCGTGTCCCTGCGCCGCCACGTAGACGATGTCGGGGTTGGTGGGATGGACCCGGACACGCGCGATCTGCTGCGTCTCGGCGAGACCGAGCAAGGTCCACGTCTTGCCGCCGTCGGTCGTCTTCCACACACCGTCGCCGTGGGACACGTTGCCGCGAATCGGGAACTCGCCCGTGCCCACGTACACGATGTCGGGATTCGACTCGGAGACGCCGATCGCGCCGATGGTGCCGCCGAAGTACTTGTCGGTCACGGGGAGCCAGGTGTTGCCGCCGTCGGTGCTCTTGAAGACGCCGCCGCCCGTGGTCCCGAACCAATACTCGTTGGGGCGGGCCGCCGAACCCGCGACGGCCACGCTGCGGCCGCCGCGGAAAATGCCGATCTCGCGCCAGGTGAGCCCGGCGAAAACCGTCGAGTCGTAGGCTTGGGCCGGCGCGGAGCGGGCGGGGACGAACAGCAGGATGACGGCGGCGAAGGACAGCGAGCGAACGGACACGGGGTCGGCCTCCTGAGGGTGGCGAGCAGAGGCCACCACGTAAGCACGTAAAGGCCGACCCCCGCAAGGGCACCTAGGGCTTCGTCATCATCCCGCCCATGTCCAGCGGTTTCTCCGTGATGGACGACTTCGCATCCGTGCCGCGGGCGGCGAGCACGAGATCGCCGTGCTTGCCGTGCAGCTTCACCAGCCCGAACGGGACGTCCCGCGCCGCCCAGACTTCGCCTTCGTCATCCGTGGTCACGTGCAAGGCGCGGAAGGTGCCGGCCGGGACCGCGACCGACTCCCAGCCAACCACGTGCGCTCCGCTGCAGCGCGAGGCCCAATCAAACGCCGAGTTCTGGCCCGGCTTCTGCCCCATCATGCCGGCCATCTCGCCCGAGATCCGCATGGCCGGTTGGGGTCCGAGCTTGACGATCAGAGAGCGCGGCGCCGCCGAGCCGGACGCGAGGTTGGGGGCGAGGATCTGGACGATCCCACTCTTGCCGGGCTCCTGGCCCGCGAAGTTCACCTCGAACCAGTAGAACGTCGAGTCGGCCGCGCGCTCGGAGCCGACCACCGCGAGGCGCAGCTTGCCTGCCCCGGACGTGCTGGTCCCTTCAAACGACGCCCACTGACCGACCTTCGCTTCGCCGAGGGCCTTGCAGACATCCGCCAGGTCCGTCGCGGTCTGGGCGGAGAGCGCGGGCGCCGCGAGGGCGCCCAGCGCGAGCGCGGTGATCAGTGGTGCTGGCGTTCGCATAGCGAAGCTCCGAAGTGAGTGGTCGCTAGATTTACCCGGGGCTGAGAGCCCGGGCTCGCCGTGGTGTGCGTCCTGTAAGGACGCACCAACGGCCGAGCGCGCCCTCTCAGGGCGCGAACAAACGATAGACCGAAGACCTCTCCTCGCGAAAGGGACCGGTTGACCCGCATCGCCCTGGCAACGTATTCAAAGCTTCCGACGCTGAACGACGACGACCGGCTGCTGGTCCCCGCCCTGGCCGCGCTTGGCGTAGCGGCCGTCCCGGCCGTGTGGGACTCGGATGTCGTGTGCTGGGACGAGTTCCAGGGCGTGCTGATACGCTCCTTGTGGGATTACCACCTCCGGCCCGGCGAGTTCCTCGACTGGATCGCGCGGCTCGAGCGCGCTCCCGTTGCCGTGTGGAATCCCGGTGACCTGCTCCGCTGGAACCATCACAAGCGCTATCTGCAAGACCTGGCGGCGCAGGGCATCGCCACCGTGCCGACACGCTGGCTTCCGCGGGGAGAAGCGGCCGACCTCCGGGCCCTGCTGGCCGACGCGGGATGGCCTGAAGCCGTCGTCAAGCCCGCGGTGTCGGCGAGCGCGTTCGGGACCTGGCGCACCTCGACCAGGACCGCGATCGGGGAGCAGTCGCGCCTCGACGAGCTGCTGCGCAGGGCGGACGTGATGGTGCAGCCGCTGCTACCCGAGGTGGCCGAGGCCGGGGAGTGGTCTCTGGTGTTTCTCGGGCGTCGCTTCAGCCACGCGGTCCTCAAGCGGCCGGCGCCGGGGGATTACCGCGTGCAATGGGAGTTCGGCGGGTCGGCCGTGTCCGCGACCCCCGCGGGCCACTTGATCGCCGACGCCGAGCGCGTGATCGCGGCGGCGCCCGGCGTTCCGCTGTACGCGCGGGTGGACGGAGTGGAGCGTGAGGGCCGCCTCGTGCTCATGGAGCTCGAGCTGATCGAGCCACACTTGTTCCTGGGTTGGGACAACGGGGCGGCGGGACGGCTCGCGGAGGCGCTGCGCGCGGCGCCCGCTCGGTGAGTCGCCGGGCTTATGCGGTGCGGCGGTCCTCCTGGCCCGACCGAGCGAGCAGAGCGCTTGCGGCCGCCGGCTCCAGCGGCTTGGCGAACAGGTCGCCCTGTCCCAGCTCGCACCCGAATGCGATGAGGCGCTCCCGCTGCGCCACGGTCTCGACGCCTTCTGCGATCACTTCCAGATTGAGGGTCTTCGCCAGCTCCACAATCGAGCGCACGATATCCAGGTCGATACGGCGGCCGCCGACGCGACGCACGAAAGAGCGGTCCACCTTGATCCCTTGGAGGGGCAAGCGCGGCAGAGAGCTCAGCGACGAGTATCCCGTGCCGAAGTCGTCCATGCGCAGCTCGACACCGAGCTCTCGCAGCCGACGGAGCACGGCCACCGACGACTCGACGCTCGCCATGAGCACGCTCTCGGCGATCTCGAGGACCAGCGAGGCGGGCACGAGTCCGGCGTCCTGCAGGGCCGCGTGTACGTCGTCCACGATGCCGGGGTGCCCGAACTGTGTGGCGGACAGGTTCACGCTGACGCGCAGCGGGGCGGACCGCGGGAGCGGGAGCGCCTCCTGCCAACGGCGCGCGTAGCGGCATGCCTCCCGGAGCACCCAGGCGCCCACGGGCAGCATGAGACCCGTCTGGTCCGCCAACGGCACGAACTCCGACGGCAGGACCACTCCGTGCTCCGGGCGGTGCCAGCGCAGCAGCGCCTCGAACCCATGCACGCTACCCGTCTCGAGCTGCACGATCGGCTGAAACACCAGTCGGAACTCCTGGCGCTCGAGCGCGTGCCGCAGGTCTGCCTCCATGCCGAGCCGAGCCTGGGCCGAATCGCGCATCGCGATGTCGAACACCTGGAATCGCGCAGGCCCCTGTTGCTTGGCGTGATACATGGCGATGTCCGCATCGTGCAGCAGGTCCTCAGGCTGCGAGTACTGGGGCCCGCTGAGGACGACGCCAATGCTCGCAGCCGCGACGATGTCTTGGCCTGGGAGCGACACCGGCACGGCGAGCGCCTCCTGGATGCGCCGCGCGGCGCGTTCCCCGTCCGGCAGTCCGGTGACCTCGTCGAGCAGCACCGTGAACTCGTCACCCCCGAGCCGCGCCACCACGTCGCCCGGCCGCACGCACGTGCGCAGCCGTGCCGCGATTTCTGTCAAGAGGCGGTCGCCGGCCGCGTGACCGAGGCGGTCGTTCACCACCTTGAAGTCGTCTAGGTCGACGAACAGGACGGCGAAGCGGTAATCGGGTTCCCGCGGCAGGCGCGCCAGCGCTTGCGACACCCGCTCCACGAAGTAGGCGCGGTTGGGCAGGTCGGTGAGCGCGTCGTGCAGCGCCTCGTGCTGCAGTTGCTGCTCGGCCCGTTTGCGCGCCGTGATGTCGCGAGCGATGGTCGTGGCGCCGATGGCACGGCCGCGCGGGTCGAGGATCGGCGAGATGGTAATCGACACGTCCACGAGCGTGCCATCCTTGCGCACCCGCGTCGTGTCGTAGGGCGCGATGTGCTCGCCGCGGCGCAGCCGCTCCAGAATTTCAGCGATCTCCTCCACGCGCTCCGGCGGAGTCAGCAGGGTGATCGACTTGCCGACCACCTCCTCGGCGGCATGTCCGTAGAGGCGCATCGCAGCCGGGTTCCAGCTCGTGATGATTCCCTCCAATGTCTTGCCGATGACGGCGTCGTCGGCCGACTCCACCATCGCCTTGAACTGCGCCAACGCCTTGTCGGCCTGGATGCGGTCCGTGAGGTCGCGCGTGACGCAGCGGGCATGGATGAACTGGTCACCGTCGAACAGGGCGTTCGCACTCATGAGACCATAGCGGATAGAGCCGTCGCGGTGGCGCATCCGCATCTCGACGTTGCGGAGCGCCTCCCCACCCCACAGGCGCCGCACGCTGTCCACCGCGACCTCCGAGTCGAGGCAGAACTGCGCGACGTTCCGACCCAGGTATTCGTCGGGCGGGTAGCCGAGTAGCTCGAGCTCGGCGTGGTTGGCGCGGAGGATGACGCCGTCCGGCGCCATCCACCGAATGGCGACCGGCGCGTTCTCGAAGAAGTCCTCGAGCTCGGCCTGGCTGCGACGCGCCTGCGCTAGCGCGTGCTCGCGATCGCTCACGTCCACCGCGACACCCACCACGCCCACGATCGCGCCGCCTTCGTCCCGCAGCGGCTCCACGTGCGCATCGTAGCAGCGGGGGGGCAGCCGGATCTGGTAGGAAACCGACTCGCCGGCGAGCGCCCGCCGGTGCGCGGCCACCGACTCGGCGCTCACCTTGTGCTGGGCCTGCTGCTCGACGAGAGAGGCACCAACGATGCGCTCGGGCAGGATCTGCTGCGACTTGAGACCGGCGCCCGCCCGCGACATGACGCGCAACTCGCGGTCGGTGGTCCAGAGCAGCGCGGGGGCCTGATCGAGCACCAAGGCGAGGCGCCCCCAGCCCTCGCCCTCGGCGTCGTCCATCAAGCCGATGCACACGCCCGCCAGCTCGAGCGTCAAACGTTCCCGCCCGCGCCGCTCTACGCCGGCCGGAGGCGGCGGCGGGTCGCGTCGGACCGGCGCGATGCACCAACGCCGCCCTTTGAGGCGGCTCGCCACCCAGCGGCGCGGCGGGCGGCGCGGCGGCAAAATGTCGAGCGCGCGCAGCGTGGCCTCGAGGTCGTCGGCGACGCCGAGGGCAAGACCCTCCGCGTCACTCGCGGCCAGCAGGCGCAGGCGAGCGCGCTCGTCGGCTTCCCAGACGCCCACGCCAGCCCCCTCGAGGGCAATCGCCGCCCTGCGGAGCACTTCCTGCCACCGCTGCTCCACCGCACTGGGCAGCGAGCCGTTCATGGACTCAAGCGAATCCCCGGCTTCACAAACGGGGGCCACCCCTCTCTTTCATGCCGCGAGCGTGGTTAGGGCAGGTTAATTCACTATAAGTTGTTAGGCATCCAGCGTGCCAGCGTTGCGCCCTCGCGACGCCGAGCTGTCCTTCAGGTTGGAAGAACAGGGTGAGGCGGCGACGCGACACTCACGACGACCGAGGGTGGAGGAGGTCGAGTTCACCATCGACGGCATCGCGATGGCGCAGATGTCGCATGCGGCCGTCGCGGCCCGGCCGGTGAGTCACTCCGCCTTGAGTCGGAACGCCACGACGTAATCGCCCACGCCGAACGCGCCGCCCCCGCCGACCGCGATCGCGACGAATTGCTCGCCCGAGGGGAGCTGGTAGCTCATGGGTGTGGCCTTGCCGCTCTCGGGGAGCGGGCCGCGCCACAGCTCGTGCCCCGTCTCGATGTCGTAGGCATGGAGCCAGCGGTCCAGTGCGGCTCCGATGAATATGATTCCCCCCGCGGTGATTATCGGCCCGCCCAGATTGGGCGAACCCCACTCGGCCGGGACCGTGGCGGCCTGCTCCGCCGGCAGCGGTCGCGTGAACGACCCCAGCGGCACCTCCCACAACCGGTGGCCGGTCTTCAGGTCGATCGCGACCAACGTCCCGAAGGGAGGCGCAGTGCACGGCAGGCCGGACGGGCTCAAGATCATGCGGCGCCGCATGACGTATGGCGTCCCCCACATGCCGTTGTATTCGTAGTCGCGACCCAGCCGCTTGTCCTCCGTCATGGCCCGCTCGTGATCGAACTGCTCCCGCGGGATCAGCTGCACCACGGCCGCGATCCGGTTCACGGGCACGACGGCGATCTGGCGCACCGGGTCCACGGCCACGCCGCCCCAGTGCGCCCCGCCGATGTTGGACGGCAGCACGAAGGTCCCGCGCACGCTGGGCGGCGTAAAGATCCCTTCGTTGCGCAGACTGTCGATCGCCGCATGGCAAGCAGCCCGGTCTGCGTCGGTCAGGCCCCACACCTGCTCGAGCGTGAACCGATTCGGGCTCAGGGGCGCAATCACCGTGGTGAAGGGCTGCGTAGCGGACGCCTGTTCACCCGGGATGTCGCTCGAGGGGACCGGACGCTCCTCCACGGGAAAGATGGGACGCCCGTTCTCGCGATCGAGCACGAACAGCATGCCGGTTTTCGTGGCCTGCAGCACGGCGGGGACCTTGGCGCCGTCGTGCGTGACCGTCACGAGCAGCGGCGGCGACGCGTTGTCGTAGTCCCACAGATCGTGGTGCACGGTTTGAAACGCCCACACCAGGTGGCCGGTGGAGGCGCGCAGGGCGACGATCGAGTTGGCGTAGCGGTTACGCCCGAGACGGAGCACGCCGTAGTAGTCGGGGGCCGCACTGCCGGTGGGGATGAAGACGAGATCGCGCGCGGGATCCGCCACGAGGATCGACCAAGCGTTGGCGGCACCGCTCTTCTGGGCCAATGCGCCATGCCACTCGCCGTAGGCCGGGTCGTTGGGATCTTGCGGAATCGGATCCCAGGTCCACTTGAGGGTCCCGGTGCGGGCATCGTAGGCGCGCACCTCGCCGCTCGCCGGGTCGGGGCGGCTGTTGTCGGCGATCGAAGAGCCGGTGATCACCACCCCCTTCACGACGAGGGGGGGCGACGTCATCGAATACGCGGCCGGCTCGAACGGCGCAATCCGCAGCCCCGCCTTGAGGTCGACGATTCCGCTCCGACCGAATCCGGCACAGGGCCGCCCGTCGCGAGCGTCGAGCGCAATGAGCTGCGACTGTGCCGTTGCCACGAAGATGCGGCGGCGGCACGCGGCGCCGGCGGCCGCGGACTCGTCGAGCCAGGTGGAGACGCCGCGGCTCGCGAAGTCGCCGTAGCGCACGTCGCGCTTGATCTTGGGATCGAACACCCAGCGCTCCCGACCGGTGGCGGGGTCGAGCGCGATCACCCGGCCCAGCGGGGTGCCGACGTACATCACGCCGTCCACCACTAGCGGAGTCGCTTCGAACGAGGTCGGCTTGTCGGTCTTGAACGCGGCGCCCGTCTCGCCAGTGCGGTACGTCCATGCCACCTCGAGCCGCGCGACGTTGCTTCGAGTGATCGCCGCGGCGGGCGAATAGCGCGTGCCCTGCGGGTCGCGGCCGTAGGCGGGCCAGTCCGCCGGGGTTGGGGGCGCCTGGAGGGCGAGCAGCGCGAGCAGCAGTGGGGCGGCGGGCACGGACATCTCCAAGGGTGACAGGTCGTGCAACCCTACGGGGACGGCCGGGAAACTACGTCAGACGGGAGCGGCGCGCGTGACGCTGCTAGGGAGGCGGTGTCGTGGTCGACGCGCCCCTCGCGCAAGCGGGCACGGCTTCCCGCGTGGCGGGCGGTAGCGGCGTCGAGCCGACGAACACGGCGCACTGCTCGGTCGTGTTCGGATTCGTCATCGACGCCGTCCACCCGTCCCCCGTCAGCGTGATCGCCGGCGGTTGATTGCCGAGGGAGAAGTGGTAGTCCGGGCCCAGGTCGGATGCGTACTTGGCATGGTCGATGAGATAGTTCTCTTCGGCCGTCACGAGGTTGCGCAGGTCCGACTTCATGGCCGCAACCAAGGCCCGCTCTTTGGTGTTGATGAGCTTGGGGACGGCGATCGTAGCGACGAGCCCGATGATCGCCACTACGATCAGCAGCTCGATGAGTGTGAAGCCGTTGCGTTTCATACCGACCCACTAACGATGCCGGACGCCGGGCAAGGTGGCAAGGTGCGTGCCGCCGGGGGGGTGGGGATTTCCGGGGCGGGCGCTCGGCAGCTAAGTTGAGTCTCGGCGGCCCGCGACCGTGGCGGAACTGGTAGACGCGCAGGACTTAGGATCCTGTGGGGCAACCCGTGGGGGTTCGAGTCCCTCCGGTCGCATCGCACAAGCCTAACAACACTTAGGGCCTCTCACGTCGGGCGGCCCTCAGTGCGTCCGACCCCCGCTGGCACCCT
>Ga0070698_100000040_pt1 | contig 91148 bp, 138 predicted proteins | sample KBSK1502metaG_FD_65477 | JGI IMG/M metagenome (GOLD analysis project Ga0070698, IMG submission 65477) | Corn, switchgrass and miscanthus rhizosphere microbial communities from Kellogg Biological Station, Michigan, USA - KBS K1-50-2 metaG | ecosystem: Host-associated > Plants > Roots >... | reverse complement strand
CGCCCACGGAGTAACCATCGGGTGCCCCTGCACCTTGTACAGTGCGCCTACCAGGCAGTAGCTTTCCGGTGTCAGCCTGTGCAGCGCGTACTTGATCCACCTGGTTTCGCGCAGCAGGGCCAGCGCTGCGGCCGCGTCGGCGGCCGGATCGGTTTCCTGCGCGGGGGCAGGCGGTGGCCCCCAGGATGCGGTCACCGGGATACCGCTTCCGCGCTAACCCGCGGTGCGGGCACGGGCACGCCGCCGAGCAGGCCGCCGTCGTCAAGGTACAGGCCGAAGGGCAGCGCCCCTGGTTCCCAGGGCACGCCCGGCGACTCGGCCCGCTCGGCGAGGATCTCGTCATGCCAGGCAAGGACCTCATGGTCGCGGTCGGCCATCTCGGCGGCCAGCACGGCGGCTGCGGTGACCGCGTTCGTGATCGGCGTGTTGCCGGTGAAGCACGGCAGCATCGCCTTGAGGTCGCCGAGCGTCCTATCCGGGTCGAACACGATCTGGGCCTCGTCTGCGGTGAGCCCGAGCAGGGCGGCGGCAACCGGGGACGGTGCATCGGCGACCTGGCCGTCTGGCGTGCGCACACGCCGGTACACGACAGCGCCGGGTACCGGCCTAGGGTCACTGAAAGTGCCGCCCGACAGGATGATCGCGGCCCCTCCCGCGCAGCAGTACGTGCGCAGGCCGTGAACCATGTCGTGGTAATACCAGCCCGAGTTGTCCCATGCCACGCCGGCGAGCGCCCCCGTGCCCGGGACCTGGCCCGCAGCCCAGTCCAGGATCTGCTGATACAGGGCAGCGTTCTTGACCAGCGGCTGCGGTTGCGGCTTGCGCGGGGCCAGCTGCGTGATCGCGCGGGCGAGGCAAGTTACCAGTTCGGTGATCCGGGACATCGACGCCGCGAATGGCCGCAGTTCAAATTCGGTCTCGGACATGCGCATGGTTTCCTTCCGCTCCCCCGGTGAATGCGGATACCGTAGCGCACCCGGCCGGTCACAGGTAGTAACTTGGGAGGGGAAGTGAGCAGAAGATCACGTGCCGCCGGTTTCGCGACGCTGGAAGAAGTCGAGGAACGCATCGCCGAGCGGGCGCGGCGGCACGCCGCGCGGCCCTGGCCGCTGCGTCGCGGGATAGACGGCTGGTGGCAGCTGCGGCGTACCTTGCGGGACCTGCGTTCCGTGCCGCCGTGGGCGCGGCTGCGGTGGCGATGGCAGCGCTCCCGGCGGGGCTGGTCTGAGCGGGACGTGTGGAACATGCACGGCTACCTGGCGCCGCTCATCGCGGGCATGGCCATCCACTTGCGTGACCACGGGCACACCTGGCCCGGTGGCGAACTGACCGTCGAGGCATGGCATGCCATCCTGACCGACATCGCCGGGCCGCTGGCCGTGGATCTGGACCGGGACATTGACGGAGAAACACGCGAAGAGTACAAGGTGCGGGTGGAAGCCGAGTATGCTGCCCAGCGGGACGCGCTGCGGCTGATGGCCGCATGGTTCGGGCACTTGTGGGACTGAAGACGCCCGCCGCGGAACTTGTCCGCTCGAACAGTCGAACAGCCAGTCGAACAGTCGAACAGCTGTACACGCGCGCAGCCCTGCGAGCATGTGCCCGCACCGGCCCCGGACGGGCCGTACGATGGTCCGCCGAGTCGGCCGACAGCAGGGCAAGGCAGGTAGCAGGCAAACGGCGGAAGCGCTCGTGCGCCCGCGCGGCAGGCAGACGAGCAGAACGGAAAGTGACACGCCCATAGCACCGGGAGGGCTTCCGCCCGGCAGACTGCCTGGTATAGCATCCGGCGCCATGACAACCGACATGCACAGGCGGCCAGGCAGGCGAGGGGACCCGCTGACAGACCCCGACTGGCCGCCTCGCCCGCTCATTGTGGCAGTCGGCAACGGGAAGGGCGGCGTAGGCAAGACGACAGACGTACTCGGGCTCGCCGCCACGGCCGGCAAGCACGGCATCCGGACCCTGGTCGTAGACACCGACCCGCAATCAAGCGCCGTCAAGGCCAGCACCGCGCTGCGGAACCCCGGCTACGAGTTCGTCGCCGAACTTGACCCGGGCGTACTCGCCCGGATCGGCGACGTTGAAGGGTTCGGGCTCATCATCGTGGACACTCCCGGTAACATCACAACCAACGAGGTTCTTGCCAAGGTGCTGGAATACTCCGACATGGCAGTGATCCCATCCGACATGACGGTGCTGTCGGCAACGGAAACCGTGGAGACCGTCGACTACGTCACCGGGCATGGCTGCCGTCCGCGAGTGTTGCTGAACGGGCTCCCGGCCGGGGCGTCCCGGGTGGAACTGGAAGCGCGGCTGTTCCTGGCCCGAAAGGCAATCCAGGTCTTCGAGCCGATGATTACCCGCCGGGCGGTGCACCAGCACGCCATCCGTGACGGCATCCCCATCTCCGAGTACCCGGGCGATGTCGCGGACCTAGCACGCCAGGAACTCCGCGCAGTCCTGACGGAAATCGGGCAGCTGCGGCCCGGCCTGTTCGGAGACGCCGAAACGGGTGCCCTCGCGACGCCGATGGCGGCAGGATGAGCCCGGCCCGGCGCGGGCTGGAGGCCTACGTCGCCGCCGCCAAGCCAGAAGACGCCGCCGACAGCCCGGCGCTGCTGACCGCCGTTCCCGAAGCGACTCCAGCCGCGGCCGCTGCCCGCGTCGCTGACAAATTCCGGCAGAACCGGCGGGCCGCCGACGAAGCCCGCGGCGACCGTGCCGACGACCGGGCCATCGCGCGCAAGGCGCCGGCCCGTAAAAGCCGCCGCGTAACATCCGCTGACGTTGCGCCTGCCGGGGACGCATGGGAGCAGGTCATGGCTGCCCGGAACTCGGCCCAGGACTCACCGGAAGAGTGGGGGCAACTGGGGGTCCGGCTGCCCGCCGCGCTGGCCATGGCACTGAAAGCCAGGTGGGCCGCCGACCGGCAGCGGCCAGGCGGCAAGGGCCTGGCCGTCGGCCATTACGTTAGCGCGGCACTGGCCACGGTCCCGGCCGCGCCGGGACGGGCTGCCGGGCTCGGCATGGCGTGGCGGCGGGCGCATCGCGGCGACGGCCACGCCACCGCGGGGTCTGGTTACCGGGCACACCAGGACGTCCGGGCGGCCATGGACCGGCTCGGCGCCGGGCTGCGGCTACTGCCCGGAACGGTGAAACTGTGGGAAGTCCAGGCCGCCGCCGTTGCCGCGTTCCTCGATGGGCTGGTGCCGGACGAGCAGCCGGCAGAAGTGATCACACCAGCTACACCGCAGGAAGCCGACGGCGAGGGTGGCTAGCGCCTTGTCCATGCACCCGGCGCACAGATGGCACGTTTCGACGTGCTCGTGCTCGCGGCCGGCGTGCACGTCGTAGAGCGCAAAGTTGCCACAGGCTTCAATGCGGTTCCTGGTAGTCCAGCGCGTGCCTGCCCGCCCGCCGTTGCAGGCGTTCATGCGAGCCGAGGCTAGTACGGGGCCTGGACGCGGCGTGCCTTGCCCCAGGCACCGCGCATGAGCCGCCGGACACGCCGCCGGTCGCGTCCGGCGCGCCGCATGCCCTGCCAGGCCCAGTCGGCCATGAAAGCCAGTGCCCACGCTTGGCGGTAGCCGCAGCCGGGGGCCGGGCAGAACAGGCCGTCTTCGTCGCACAGCAGCCAGGAGCGCCCACGCCAGGTGTGCGCCGGGCAGTCGTCCCGGGCGCAGGCGAACGGGCGCAGGACTCCTGATTGCTGGTAGCCGCGGATGCTGGCGGCCTGGTCGGCGGTGAATGGCGCCTCGACGGTGTCCATGTGCCCCCCCCTGTTTTGGTGATCTTAGATGACCTGCGCGAAGCTCTTGACCCTTCGCGTTCCTTCGCACTATGGTGACGCACGTTCGGGTGTGGTGCAGCTTCCCCGCTGATTAAGCCGTTACAGGCGAGACGACCGGCACCGGCCCGGACGGGTAATTACTCTGCGTATATGGTGATTGTGACGTAAGCGCGGCATGGTGGCAGAACATATCCGCCAGGCTGCGTAAACCGGCAGCAACCCGGTCGCGTCTAAGGAATCATGCGGAGAGTACCCGGTGGCTGTCAGGGGCACCTGCCAGCGGAAACCGGGATGCCAGCAGCACGGGCGTTACCGAACGTGAAAGGCTAGACTCCGCACGTAGCCGGTTACAGAACGTAGCCGTGGATTGTGCGGGCACGACCAGGGAGGACCGGGGGGATGGCGACACGCCCGCACATCGAAGAAGCGCTCCTTACGCCGTCTGAGGTTGCCGCGATGCTTCGCGTCGACCCGAAAACGGTGACCCGGTGGGCGAAGGCGGGAAAGCTGTCGTCGATCCGCACGCCTGGCGGGCACCGGCGGTACAAGGAATCCGAGGTACGTCAATTTTTCGACTGGCAGACCGGGGAAACGGTCCCCGGAAGCCACCCCCCGCACCAGGAGGAGAAGTAACAGAATGAGGAATATCATCCGCACGCTCGCCGGCGCAGCCGCCGTAGCGTCGATCGTCGCGCTCGGCGCAGGCGCCGCAGGCGCGTCGACGCCCCCGCAGACCACCAAGAACACGACCGCGCAGTGCCGCGCCGCGCTGAACTGCGTCACCCCGGACGTGCTCAACAGCACCGACAACGTCGCCAATGACGAGCTGGCACTGGACGCTGGCACGTTCCGGAATGCCAGGGTCTGGACCAGGGTGAAGGATGGCACGTCGCCCCGGCAGGACTGGGAATTCATCTTCCACGGCACGGTCGGGGCCCTGTTCAATGAGGGCGTGAACCCGTACGGGATCACCTCGCAGGACGTTGCCACTTACGGCAATGATGAAGTTTTCCAGCTCCGGAAGACGCCGTTCGGGTCCACCAGCACGGATGTCTGCCTGAGCAATACGGCGCTGAAGGGCGTCCGGCTGCGGCACTGCGCCCTGAACGCCAACCAGAATTTCATCGCGGCTTCCGTGGTCAACACCCAGCCGAATCCCGATAGTGATGGCGTCTGGGGACTGAGCCTGGTGCCGGACGTGACGAGTCCCGCGGGGCACGACGCCCTTCAGGGCAACGGCGAGGACGCGCGGGTGACCATCCATGACCCGCAGACCATCAACCGCCAGTCCTGGGACGCTGAGGACAGCCCGGTGAGCCTGCTGGGCTGATCTGAGGAATCTGGTCTCGGCCGGGGTGGGGGAAACGAGATAATCCGGCTGAGACCAATGATCCGGGGGGGCAGGTTCGGGGCTGGCCGTGGGGGCGGCCAGCCCCGTCCGCACCCGGACGCCACCGAGGACACCGAAGCGACTGTGCCCGCCTCGGGGGCGCGGACAACCGCGACGGCGAACCGAGGCGGCCAGGTCAGGAAACCCGGCCGCCTCTGCCCGTTCCGCGCTACCTTTGATGTCATTACGGTGGCCCATGAGCGACCGTGAAAGTCACCGGAACGCCCCGGGGGGGGCCAATGGACACGAGTACGCGCTTGTCGCAGTGGGTCGACGGCAACGTCGGCGACATAGCACACATACTGGCCGCCGACGACGAGGCACTTGCGGCAATTCTGCAGGAATGTGCCGCATCCGAGCAACCCGGCAGCACAGAAGACCTTGCCACGGCGCGGCTACAGGAAGCATCATTGAAAGTCGCGAGGCTAATCGGCGCCGGCCCGCAGTTCACCGGGCGCATCGGGCGGCTGCTCGAAGCATACGGCTACACGGGGGTGCTAGCCGGCGATGATTAAACCGGGGGGAAACAGCATGCCAGTGCGAGTAATCGTCCACGAGGCAGGCACCGGGCACGACCCGGCCGCCAAAGGCCTGGACGCCTGGATTGAAGGACACGATGACTCGTTCCGCGTCGACGGCCCGGAAGCCCTGAACGCGCTCATCCGCGACGAACTGAAAATCGGCGCCCCGCAGGTGCTGTGCATCCCGTCATGCGCCGCCGCAGGCTGCGGCCTGGCCGCCACCGGCACCGTCATCCAGGCCGCCCCCGAGGACGGGTACCTGGAATACCTGGCACAGGCCGGATGCACCCCGCACCGGGCAGAATTCGCAGCTGCGCCAATCGCCGCGGGCCTGCCGTACGCGGACCTGCCAGCCGCCGTGCACCTGCCGCAGTCGTTCTACAGGTCGACGTCGGGCATGGACATGGAAGCACTCACCCGGGCCCTGGCCGCGCACGAAGTGCCCGCCGAGGTGTTCCCGCAGCCATCATGCTCCCGCTGCCAGGCGCGGATCCACACGAAACGGCCGCCCGGCATGACATGGGTCAGCGCCGACGGGAAACCGAACTGCGCCCGGCGCAAGACTAAGCATGAACCGGCCGCCAATCCCGTGGTCGCGGTGATCACCAGGAACTACCGCGAACTATACGAGCCTGCCGGGGACGGGGCACCGCAGGAGGCCGTGGCATGACCGCGCCGGACCCGGTCGCCGAAGCGGCCATGCGGTACCTGCTGTCAGGTGACCTGCAACGTGACCTCGAAGAGGTACGCCAGCACCTGGCTGCCGTCGAGCGGACCCTGCCCAGGGCCGACCAGATGCGCCTCGCCGACAAGTTCGGCGCGCTGCTTAAAGGCACGGCATGACAGGCGCGGCGGTGAGACCCCGCAGGCGCCGCCGTCACCGGGCAGGTACGCATGCTGCCTGCCCGGAAGCCGAATCGGCGGCCGTGACAGCGTTCGCCGCAGTCCTGCAATACGACGCAGGCTACGCCCGGCAGATGCTCGCCGGGGTGCCCGGCACGATCGCCGCATCCCGGCTGCTGCCCGCCGCGGTGGTCCTCATAGACCTGCTCGCGGGGCACGCCGAAACCTCTGCCCGGGCGCCGTCCGGCACCCTGCTGACCGTGTCGCCGGCCTGCCTGCTGGGCTACTGCCAGTCGACAGTGCGCTGCGAATCTGTATCATGCGGGCATACATGCCACATGCAGGGGGTTCGCACGCTGCCCGGGCAGCGGGAAGGTGCCCTATCCCCGATGCCAGGAGGACAAGCCGCAGATGACCACGAAAACGAAAGAACAGCCACCAGATCAGAAGCAGAAGCATTCAGCGGGCCGTCCCCGCAATAAGCCGCCCGGCCCGGAAATACCGGACTCCATCGCAACAGTTCCCTGCGGCGGCGGCACCGTCGCGGAGCACCCGGGCCTGCCCGGCGTCACCGTCGAACTGGTGCTGGCAGACCGGGACCTGGCCAACCAGGCACTGGCCTGCAATGTCAACAACCGGCCGGAGAAAAGCCGGGTTGAGGCGGCGCTCCGGCGTGACGTCGAGCACGACGACTTCCTGTACAACGGCTCGACGTGGGTATTCAACTGGCTCGGGGAGATGGATGACGGGCAGCACCGCGCCTGGGTCATCGCCGAGACGGGTATCCCTTTGTGGGTCACGATCGTGCGGGGCACTGACCCGCTGGCGTGGTACACCATCGACTCCAACGCGGTCCGCAGGGCCGCCGACGAGCTCGCGCGGGAGGGCGTGGCCAACCCCGGCACGACTGCAGCGGTGGCCAAGCTCATGCATGTCCAGATAACATCACCCGGCGAGCGGGGCAAGGCGGGCTCGTCCAAGACCCAGGCCACCACATCGGAGATCCTGGCGACCATCAAAACGCATCCGGAGCTGATCGAGGCGGCCGCGTTCGCCTGCGATGCCGCCAAGGATCCGCGGCGGCCCGTGAAGATGAACAGGGTCGCGTTCGCTGCGGCGTACTGGCTGTTCACCATGCGTGACGCCGAAACGGGCAGATGGTTCATGGAACGGGTTGTCGACGGCGAGGGCATCGGCGGCGGCAGCCCCGGCAGCCAGATCCTCGCGTTCCGGGCACGGCTGTCCCGGCAGGCCGACACGGGCGGCGAACTGCTGAACCAGCCGACGCAGCTGTGGTTCCTGGCCAGGACCTGGAGGGCGTTCCAGGCTGGCGAGGAAGTCGAGCGGCTGATGCGGCCGAAAGGCGGTTACAAGGGCGAGTTCCCGGAAATTGTCGCGGCCAGCGGTCTCGTGGCAATCCCGAACGGGAAAGAGCCGCGGGACGTGCCAGTGCCGGCGTTCAGCGGTGGCTGAACGCAAAAGAACGGCGCCCCCGGGTACTTAGCGCCGGAACGCTAAGTACCCGGGGGCGCCGCTGATGCAGCAACCGTGTCCTTCTGGGTGCCCTGATCGTCAGGAGCCCGCCGTTACCAGCGGGTTACCACGGCGCTCGCCACTGCCCCGCTGGCAGCCGCGTCCGTGCGGGCCAGCGTGACGGTCTCAACCCCGGCCCACCCGCTGGCCGGGTTGACCGGGACCGCCGTGCCGGAGGCGAGCATGACCGTGCGGACCTCATGCCCGGTGGCGCCGCCGCGGCTGAACGTGACCGTGACCTGCGCGCCGCCGTCACCGGCGAGAACCATCGTCACATGGGTGTAGGGCGGCTTGGCTTTCACCTGGCCCGCGTGCGGCCACGGGCAGAACACGGCCCGCCCGGCGGCAGCGGTCAGCGGTATGTAAAGGTCTGCCATGTCGTCCTCTCCTCGCCGGGGCTGTTCCGGTGGCCTCGGCGCCGCATGACCGGTGGCGCCGAGCGCGGCCCGCATCGCCGCCAGGTCCGGGTACGCGGCGACGTCGCGGTCGATCCCGCCGCTGATCTGGTACTGGTGCACGGTCCACGTCTTCCACGGCGCGGGCACCCGCGGATGCCCGGCCGGGCTGGACGGGTCGGCGATCCACAGCGGGTAGCGGCCCATGCCCTGGCAGCACCCGGCCCACGCGAACGACAGGAACGTGTACAGCAACGGGGTCCGGTGCAGCCGGGAATGCAGGCCGGTGAGCACTTCGAGGCCCCATGCGGCCACTGCCGGCGGCCGGTGCCCGTCGTCGGCTTCCAGGTCCAGCGCGACGCCGTCGCCGTCCTCGAGGCCCGCCGCCTCGACGGCACCGGCGAAGAACGCCGCAGACGCGGCGGAGGAGACACCGGGGTGGCCGAACAGGTAAGCGACCCGGCCCAGCCCCGCCGACTTCAGGTAGGCCCAGTCGGTGTCCGCGTCAGGGTTGACATACCTGCCGCTGGCGCTGAGCTCGGTGAACTTGACCGCGGCGAAGTCGATTCGCCCCGCCTCGGCTTTCCACGCGCCTGGCGGGCCCTGGAAACTGGAAACGTCGACGCCGCGGAGCATCAGGCGGACATCCTGTTCAGGTTATCCAGCGGCCGGGCATCCTGCCCGGGCAGCGGCGCGAGTTCCCGGCTGGCCCTTTCCCCTGCGAGGGTCAGGGCATAGCAGCGGACCCGCCGGTGCCGGGCCCCGGGTGACGCGGACACCACGGACCGGCCCGTCGGGCAGATCAGGTGATCATGCTGCATCCAGGTCAGCGCCGGGGCGATGAGATGCAGTGCGCGGCGGGGCAGGTAGCCGCGTAGCGTGTTGGCGCTGAATTCGCGGCCGTGCCGGAACCGTTCCAGGATCACCAGCATGACCCTGGCCAGGTCCCAGCGGTGCCCGGCGCGCTGCAGGCCGAGAATGTCGAGGAGCCGCAGGGCGTCGTCCGCTGACCGGGCGTACGCGGCGACGGCCAGTGCCGCTTCCCCGGCCTCGTAGTCACGGTCGGCGGCGCCGACCCGGTCAGATGCTGCCATGCGGTTTCGCTTGCCTTTCAGCTGCGCGGATCTCGCTGGCCAGGCTGGTGCCTGCCGCCCGGTCATATATCTGCTGGATGATCTCGTCCTGGGCGGCGAGGTGCCGCTGTAGTTCCATGCACTCGTGCAGGACTGCTTCGGCGTCCTTGTAGGTGGCCTCGGCGCGGGCATCGGCGGCGGTGGCCTGCGCGTTCTGCCCGAACCCGATGACGGCCAGTAGCACTAGCTGCAGAAAGTTCGATGACAGCCACGCAATGATAACCGTCAGGTTCCCCGACGACAGCGCCGAGGGCAGCGACACGAGCGCGATCCCGGTGAATATGTAGGCGCATATCATGGTGCCGACCGCCGCGGTGATCCGCAGGCCGACCGTGGTGTTGAACCGGGCAAACGAGGTGTGCCGGGGCAGGTGCGCGCTGATCTTCACCGCGCCTTCGGCGTGTCTCTCCGCGATCCGCGGATGCGGCCTGTGCCGGAACAGGGTCACGGTTCACCGTCCAGCCATTTGATGACGGTGCCGTATTCGGGGTGGCCGTGCACGCGGTCGAGGTCGGCCCACGATCCCCATACCGAATGGGAGGCCTGCGCGGTGAGCCACCGCACGCTGCAGGTCCCGTCGGAGAACACGACCCCTTCGAACTGCGGTTCGCCGGGCGGGTTGGCCAGCCCTTTCGCGGTGTATTCCTGCGGCGGCCGCGGCCGGTAGCAGACGAACCGTTTCATGTGACCAGGCGCGGCTTCAGCCTCGGCCGCGGGCCGTGTCCAGTATTCGGCTTCGTAAGCGCTAAGGTCGCCGAGTGCCTGCGGCCAGGACCGGAACCGGATCCCCCGGTCATCGATGTAGGCGACCGCGGCGAGTTTCCGGCCGGTGACCAGGACCGTGCCGCGCGTATTCCAGAACCCGGTCTCGCCGCCTTCAGTGGTGCACGGGATCCCCGACTGGGCGGTGATCCACCCGGCTACCGCCGCGACCGGGGTGCGGGTGGTGAAAATGAACACCGAATATGCGGCCATGAGCTCGCGCAGGGCGTCGAACGCGCCTTCCACGGGCACGTCGTAAATGCTGCCGTCCTGCCAGCCTTTGCCGTAGCAGTGAATCACGCCGTCGAAGTCCACTCCGACAGAAGGCATCACCATTCACCCGCCCAGCGGCGCGGCCGGACTTCGGTGACATGGGTGCGGGTGATCTGCACCAGATGCCCGGCCTGGTCGGCGTGCCTCCCGGCCTGCCCGGCGAGCGCGCCCGGGGTGCCCCTGGCATGCCAGCCGCAGCCGGTGTCCAGGCATTCGGCCAGGCAGGTGTCGCGGATGAACGCGTGCCGGGCTCCGGCGCTGATGTACGGGCCGCCCATTACGGTCAAGTAGCCCTCCCCCGGGCGGGTGTCCCGGCCCGCGACAAGGGAGGCTGCCGCGGGCCGGGACACCACGTTTCACGCCTGGGTCAGGCAGCGGGCTCGTCTGCCGGGGTGCCTGGCGTGAGCACCAGCGACGCGACGCCGCCGGCCGTGACCGTGATCAGGTCCGACGCGGACAGGGTGCCGTCGGTCGCCGAGATGGTGGCCGTGCCCGGTGCCACGGCCGCGAACGTCGCCGACAGGCCGTCGTCGGACACCGTGACGGTCAGCACGGCGCCGGCGTCGTCGGATGACCATGTGATGGTGTCGGAGACAGCGAAGCCCTTGCTGTCTTCCGGCTCGACGGTGTAAGTGACCTGCTGGCTGTCGGTCATCGTTACGGACACTGTTCCTCCTGTTTGGTGATGCCTGGTGGGCGTGCCGGGACCGGGCGGCCCCTGCTCGAAGGTGAAAGGAGCGGCCCGGAGCACGAGCCGGGCCGGGGCGGCGAGCAGCCAGGCAGAGAACTGGCCGGCGGTCTCGATGACCCGCTCGGTGATCGAGCGGCGGTCGAACGGGAAACCGTGGTCCTGCGATGCGTGCAGCTGGACGGCCAGCCGCAGCGCCTCGGGCCTGGTAATTTCCGGGGTTGCCAAAGCTGCCCCTTCCGGGGGGGTGCGGACAGGGATGTCAGGCCGGCGGCCGTCGCCACGGCACCGAGACGCCCCAGGCCAGGTGCGCGGCGATGAGCAGGAAGCCGAGGATCAGGGCGTCGGTGACGATGCGGGCGTCGTTGTGCGCGACGACGCGCAAAATAAATGCGATCGCGAATGCGACCACTGCGAGAACTGCGAACAAGGAGACGACCTCCCGAATCTGGCAAGCGAAAGGCCCCGCCGGGTGGCGGGGCCGGGCGGGCGGGCCGGTGAGCCGCCTACGGCAGCCGGTAGATACGGCTGCAGTTACGCGGCGCGAACGAGCGCTTCACGTAGTCAAGGAACCCGGTGATGGTTTCCTCCCGGGCCCGGCGCTGCGCCGCGGTCTCGCCCGGGGGCGCCTTCGAAATGGCGACCAGGTGGGTCCACAGCTGGATCTGCTGCGTCCGGGCCTGGTTGCCTATCCGGCATGCCGCGACCTGGGCGCTGTGCTGCTGGGCGACGATCACGCTGACCACGACGGTCAGCGTCACGTCGAGGATCAGCGACAGCACCAGCCCGATGATCATTTTCCGGGTGCGGCGAGCACCCTTGCGCAGGTTCGCGTCGCGTTCCTCGCTGGCCTGGCGGGTGGCCGTCAGCTCACCGCGCATGCTCTGGAACTCGTCCCGCATCTGCCCCAGCGCGCCGGTGAGGCCCTCGGCGGCAGAGACGGCATCCCCGGCGGGTGCCAGCGACTCGCCTGTCTCGCCGAGTTGCGGCCAGGGGCGTGGCTCGCTCTCGCTCACTTACCGCCCTCCTGTTCCTTCCCGGACCCAGCGCGAGCGAGAATGGTTTTCAGCTCGGCGACGTTCTCGAACAGCCTGTCCAGCAGTTTGTCCAGGTCCTCGGCGACTGCGGCAATGCTGGCCAGCTGCCGGGTTTCGTCAGCGGCCATCTGGCGGCCCCTGGCTCAGGCTGCGGCGGATCCGTATGTCAAGCACTGAATTCACCTGCCAGATGACCTGCACCGACGTGAAGACGATCAGGGCCTCGGCGGACAGCGTCCCGGCTCCGGCGAACTGGATCGCGGCCACGACCACGTAAATCGTTGCCGCGAGGACACGGCAGGCAACGGTGCGCAGGTACCCGCCGCCGACAAGTTCCTCTGCCGGCGTCCGCGCCCGCCGGGCGGCCAGGCGGATGAACGCCAGCAACTGGAAAACCAGGGACAGGCAGGACACGAGCAGGAAAACGAACGCAAGATCAGGCACCGCGGGAATCCTTACGGGCCCCCATGGCCAGTTTCTGCAGTTCCTTGATCTCCGATTCGAGCAGGTCGATACGCGACTGCATCCGGTCGATGACGCTCTGCAGCCGCGAGATTTCCTTCTGCAGGGCCGCGTTCAGCGCCGTCCAGCTGGCCAGGGTGAGGTCGCTGCTGTTCACCGCGGCCGCTGCGGACGCGGCGATGGCCTCCTTGCGGGCGCGGCGGCGGGCCAGGACCAGCGGTGTCAGCGACGAGACGATCGCGGCGAGCGCCAGGACGATGCCCGTGACCAGGGTGACGGCGTCCGGGCCGCCGCCGGCCGCCATGACGGTCACTGCCCGTCCGGGGGTTGCGCGGGCTGGCCTGCCGGCCGCGCGTAAGCCTCCTCTGCCGGGGGAACAGCGTCCGGGATCCGGTCAATGCTTATCGACACTTTTAGCAGGAGGAATTCGAACACTGCCCACGAGACCCAGGTTTCCGGGGTGGTGTTAGGGCTGGTCAGGTAGCGGACGATGAAGGCCAGCATCCAGCCGGTGGTCAGGCAGAACGCCAGCGTCAGCGATGCGACGACCACCGGGCGCCGCTCGAACTGCCATACGGCCAGGCCCATGGCGAGCCCGGACAGCAGGAACAGCGCACCCCATGCCTGCGCCCGGAAGATGAGCAGCAGGACATGGTATGCCGGGGTGGAACCCCAGCGGTGCGCCTGGAAGATGAGGGACAGGCCGAAGATGGTGAACGCGGCCGACATGACGGACAGGTTGAGTTTCCCTGCCACCATCGGGTAGGAGGCACGCGTCAGCCATTTCAACCGGAGTTCGCCTCCTGCCGGGCTGCGGCTACTGGGAGATGTAAGTGACTTCCAGCCACGGGAACCGGCCGGCGGCGGTGGTGTCTGTTGTCACGTTCGCCGAGGACCACGCCTGCCCCCGGACGGAATCAATGCCGCCGATCAGCGGCACGACCAGGGACGCGCCGGCCCCGCCCAGAGTGTTCGACACGCAGGTCAGTTCGGACAACTCATACCGGGTGGTGCCGCTTATGATCGGCACGGCCTCGATGGTCGCGCTAGCTGAGACGATGCTGTAGCCCATGGTGATCTCGTACCAGCCGGTGTACGGCACCACGTACTTGTGGTTGACCGGGTCCCAGCCCTGGTAGGGGTCTTCGAGGACCGTGTCATACGTGATCGACGTAAAGGTGCTGGCGGTGATGGCCTGCCCGCCGCCTGCTTGCTGTTCGGCGCGCAGGAGCAGTCCCGCGGTGCAGAACCCGAGGGTCGCCTGGACCCAGTTGTTGAAGTCGGCGGGCAGCGGCCCGAACCCGGCCGGGAAGACGGGGATCTGCGGCGGCGGCAGGGTCGCCGGGACAATAGTGGTGATCAGCGCGCCCCAGGCCGCGCTGGTGATCGTCTCCGATGCGGTGATCACGGCCTGGCTGACAGTCTTCTTCCACGCCACTTGCAGGTACGGCGTGGTCCCGGTGTGCACCAGGGCCAGCGACGTCCAGCCGGCGGCCAGCGCCGGCGAACCGCCCCCGTTCGCGCTGCAGAACGTTGCCAGCGCGATTTCGGGAACGGCTGCCATCGCCGCCGGGGTGGACACGGACGGCGTGGCCGAAGTGCCGCCAGCCGGGTTGACCTGGTCGAGCAGCGCCCCGCCGGGCACGCCGGTGACGGCAATCAGCTTCGTGGACGCCGCCCCGGTGAACGTGACCGTGACCGTGCCGCCGGCGGGCAGCGCGGTCCCGGTGGATGCCTGCCAGAACGCCGCCGGCTGCGGCGTGGACTGGCTGGTGATCGGGCCGTAACTGTTCCCGGCGCTGTCGGTGACCGAGGCTACGGTTTCCCCGGACCCGGATGACTGGCCGATGTGGACGCTGATGATGTCCCCGGCCAGCGACGCCGTGGTGACTGTGACGATGATGGCCGCAGTGGCGGCCGGGGTGCCGGAGCCGAGCAGGTAAGGGGTGCCGAACGGCATGTCAGGCGGCTTCCCAGACGATGATCAGCCTCGGCTGCCAGTCACCGGAGTTGTTGACTGTCGCGGCCGCCGACGTGCTGTCACGCTGGAAACCGGCGAGTTTGATAGTGTCCCCGGCGTTGAGCCGCAGCCGCCGGCGCACGTTATTGGCCTGGACCGCGGACGCGAGGGTGTTCATCGTGCCGCCCCAGATCGTGAACGCCGTCCCGTTGTTGTAGTTCGCGCTGCTGACCGTCAGGCCGGCGCCCATCGACACGGTGTTGGCGCCGACGGTGAGCCCGACGACGCCGTAGCAGTAGTAGACGCCGGCCACCGGCGCGGTCCAGGTGCTGGTGCTGGTGCTGTAGGCGCCGTAGTTGTCGACGACGACCCCGGAGCCCATGGTGATCGTCGTGCCGGTCGCGGGGACGCTGGTGGCCGAGGCAAGGCTCTGCGCCGAGTTCTGCGCGCATTCGAAAACCGGCGGGTAGACCAGGAACCTGATCGTGTCCCGGATGTTCGCGTTCAGGAAACTGCTGGTGATATAGGACGGCGGCGGCGGCCAGGCGGGGTTGGCGGGCACTGCGAGGGGTTGCGTGCCCGACAGGGCCGACACCCACCGGACGTGCAGGTACGGGAATTTGGTGGCGTCGCTGGACAGGGTCTGGCTAGACCCGGTCCCCTGGTATGCGATCAGCTGCACGTAGTCGTTGCCGGCGCCGTTGAAGGTGCCGACCTGCTGCATTTTCATCAGTTTCGCGGCGGTGGCCACGGTCTGCCGGCCGGAGTCGTTGGCGAGCCGCTGACCGCCGAAGTTCGTTGCCGTGCCGGCATTCTGCACGCCGCCTATCAGGGCGCTCATCGTGTTGGTGCCGCCGGTGAAACTCAGCGGCACGGACCCTTCGGCGAGGTACCAGCCTGCGAACATGCCGAAATACTTGGAGGAGGCGGTGCTGACCTGGTGGCCGTTCCAGTTGTCGAAAAGCTCGGCGTCCAGGGTGACCGCGGTCTCCGCCGACGTGGCAATGGACTGGCCGGTGGTCTGCTGGCCGACGAACATGGGCCGTGACCTGAGCAGCGCCACGCAGTCGGACACGTCGGCGCGCAGCTGCGGCGCGGGGATGACGCCCGCTGACCAGGTGACCGGGGCGGGCAGGACCGGCAGGGGCATGTCAGGCCAGCCCCCTGCCGGTTCCTACCACGCCAGGACGTTGCTTCCGGTCAGTTGCCCGCGAGCCGGGTCGTCGGCGGTCAGCGCGTTCTCCTCGGGTGCCGAGTCGACGATGCATTGCAGTGTCCCGGTGAACCCGGCTTCGGAGAACTGGAAGCTGCGCTGCACCTGGGTGATCCGGCCGGTGACGGAAATCAGCGGGCTGCCGCCGAACTGACGGCGGTTCACGGTGGCCATGTCGGTTGCGGAGGCGCCGAGCACGAACGGCCACGCCGCCGGCTGGGAGGCGGCGTTGACGGTGACCTGGGTGAGCCGCAGCGCCGGCTGGCCGTAGGTGGTGGCCAGCCAGTTCGCCAGGTCATACAAACCGGGCCCGGCGGTGAGCGCTGACAGGGCGTCGCCTTCGAGGTACCCGGTGGCCAGGTTGGAGATGGTGCCGATCTGCGCCTGGGAGGCGTTCTCGGCGGCGATGTCGGACGGGCCGATGGTGTCCTGGTTGTCGAGCTGGGTGAGCTGGATCTGGTTCTGCACCCGGGACGGGTCGTAGTCGAACGCGATGCCGTTCTCGTACGGGATCTCGCCCGCCGCGACGCTGTCGCCGAGTGTCCACGGGACCGGCTGGTCCCAGGCCTGCTGGCGGGCGAGCAGGAACATGTCGCCGTTCGGGGTGATCGCGAAGATGCCGGGCAGCAGGTCCCCGACGATGTTGTTGACCGACGCGGAGGCGGGCTGGCCGGGGATGTCCTGGCAGGACGTGACCGCGGTGACCGAGTTCCCGGTTTCGGCCATGATGAGACGGCGGCCGGTGGCGTTGCCTGCGTCGAGGATCCGCTCGATCCGGTAGTGCGCCGGCTCGCCGGCCAGCGCGGTGATCCCGGCCTGGTAGTGGGTGAGGATCCGGGGCTGCGGCAGCAGGCGGGAATGAACGGCGATGTGGCCGGTGGATCCGCCGAATCCGGGGATGGTGACGGTGGTGTTCAGGACGTTCGCCCCGGAGACGACAAGGGTGGTGAACCGGCCTGATTTCAGGCCGCCGCCGGCGAACGACCCGGATGCGGAGGAAACGCCGTTAACGTAGACGGTGTAGGCAGCCTGCGTGAAAGCGACCGCTACGTGGTGGACCCCGGTTGCCAGGCTGCTGGCAACGATGTTGGCGCCGTGAAATGTCCCGGCGGCGTCAACGTAGTCGAGTTCAAGGCTGGCGGCCGGGCCGCCGCCGCTGCCATTGGCCTGCAGGTACAGGAAGCCGGGCGTGGCAAGGCTCGGCACGGTCTGGGCGTAGTTGACCGCCCACAGCAGCGCCGAGTTGTTCGTGTTGTTGTTGATGACGTCGACCTGCCACCAGCCTTCGATGGTGACCCCGGCGCTGACCGCCGGGAAGCTGGTGTCGGTGCAGGTGAGCGCGTACCCCTGGTCAAGCTGGGTGCCAGTCGGGGTTCCTCCGGCGAGTGCCTGCCCCCACATGCCGCCTTCGTGCGTGATCCGGAATCCGGTGGTGATCAGGGTGGTGGACTGGGCGCCGAGCAGCGCGCTGCCGTTCTGCCCGAAGGTTTCCGTCGCGCCGCCCGCGCCGTATTTGGATTGGGTGACGTTCAGCGTGCTGCTGTTTCCCGGTGCGAGGTTCGACGCCACCGAGGCCCCGGCCTGGTCCGTGCACGGCCAGTACGCGTACGGCTGATCGTTGAGGATCTCGGTGATCAGGATGGGCTGCGGTACGTAGTTGGCGCCGAACCATGCGTCGGTGACCGACGCCTCGGTGACACCGCGGTACTGGTCGTCCCAGCCTTGCGGCAGCCGCTCGATGAACCCGGAGAACGGCAGGTACCAGGGCGTCACGTCGGGTGGCCCGTTCGGGTCGGGCTGCCAGGAGCCGAGCGCGGCCCGGGTGGCCCCGTTTTCGGCTGCCCACGAGACGCCGGCCGGGATCGTCAGGTAGCCGCTCACCGCCGGGGTACCCTGGGCGGCGGCCGCGTAGAACGTGGTGGCGGCCGGCGGGGTCCCGGCCGCGCCGATGATGACGTTGGCCAGTGCCGCGGTGCCCGGTGCCACACCGGCTGCGGTGGCCAGCGCCGCGGTCTGCGTGGTCACGGCCGCTGAGGTCACGGTCGAGATGAGGGTGCCGCCGCTGGTGTGCCATTTGAGTTGCAGCGTCACCCCGGACGCGTAGGCGGGCGAGCAGGCCAGCCACGCTGACACGCTGTACGTCGCGCCGGGGCTGACGGCGAAAATCTGCCCGGTGTCGATCTGCGGGCCGGCTGTCGTCCCGTCGCCGTGGAAAGACACCTGCCACGAGCCGCCCTGCCACGCGGTCCGCAACCGGACCGGGGTGCCGACGGTGATCCCGGAGAACGCCCCGGTGCCGGGCGGGATCAGCGCGCCGGCCGGGTTGTCCAGCAGCAGCGTGCCCTCGCCTGTTGACAGTTGCGCGGTTTCGTATTGCCGGCCCTGGGTGAAGTCGAACCGCATGTACTGGGCGGTCATCGGCGTCCATGACAACTGATCGGGCGGGGTCTGCACCCCGCCGCCGGGCGCGCATTCGAGGATCGTGACCGGCCAGTGCGGCGACGCGGGCGTGAGCGGGTTCGCGGCTACCAGCGCGGCGCCGACCGCTTCGGAGAAGTTGAGGGCCCCGGTCGAGTTCCATGTCGCGGTCACCGAACTGCTGGCGACCTGCCAGGCCGACGCGCAGTTGATGTCAGCGGTGTGGTCGGTGCCGTTGCTCGCCGTGACCGAGGTCACCGGTGACCAGCCACTGCCGGTGAGGCTTACCGTGTCGGACAGGTTGTCGGACCCGGACACTGTGAAAATGACCGCCGATGCGCCGGGGGCGAGAGTTCCCGTGATGGTGGTGCCCGCGTTGGCGACTGCGGTCACCGCAGACGTTGACACCCAGGGCTGCATGCCGCCGACGTCGTAGATCGTGGCCGCGTACGCCATGCTGAACCCGGTCGGCGCAACATAGACGCTTTTGGCGGCTTTCGCCGCGGGCGCGACCCAGATCGAGCAGCGAGTGCCGCCCGTGGCGCTGCTCGTCGACGACCCGGGTACCAGCGGTTCCCACCAGTTGTGCGCGTCGTCGGCGACGGTGAACGTCGGCGAGGCCGCCTGCCCGGTGGTCAGGTCCCGCCAGGCGATGACCGCGACCATCCAGTTGCCTGCCGTGTTAGTGACGGCGACGGGCAGTGACAGGGTGGCGGGCGGCGGCTGCGCGGTGGTGGCGGGCACCGCGAACGACGCCGAGCCGGCAACCGTGATGGCAGGAGTGCCGCCGGCGTAGATGTCGCTGTAGGTGTCGGTGTAGCCGCTGGTCACGCCTCACCCCGCACTGCGGCTCGCCGCCCGCTCAGCTGAGCGTCGGCGCCGACGTCGACGTGACGTAGGCGGCCGGGGACCGGACATTGTTCGTGCCTGTGTACGTCCACGCCGGGGTTTCTTTCGCGTGACAGAAATTCAGGTAATAGGTGCCGGTGCCGGTGCCGGTCAGCTGCCATCCACCCGACGAGTTCAGTTCCGAGGTGCAGTTACTGAATTCGATGAATCCCGTGTACCCGGACGCGCCGGTCAGGTTCCAGCCGAACCCCGCGGTGCTGCCCTCGCCTTTGCAGGCCGTATACCGGCAGTTGTTCCCGTTGGTGATATTCCAGCCGTCGCCGGTATTTCCGGTGGCCTCGCAGTCGGTGAACCACGTGTCAGCCAGGCCGCTGATGCTGACGCCCTTGCCGCCACTCCCGGAGAATTTGCATGCCATCACATGCCAGAAATCCGGCTGGCTGGTGCCGTCGCTGTCGCAGTGCAGCCCGTTACCTGTGACGTGGTAGACGAGGTTGTCGCGGAGCGTCACCCCGCCGATGCCGCCATGCCCGTAAATGCCGTGCACCGATCCGGCAGGCAGGGAAGTGCCGTCGATGGTGACGCCGCGGATGTCCTGCCCGCCGCCCTGCGACGCCGAGCCGATCATCGAGACAACGGCCGCGCCGGAAAACGACGATGAGGGCTTGAGGATGCCGCCGTTCAGCGCCAGGCCGCCGATGCCGTAGTTCCCGATCGGGATGCCCATCGCCCGCATCGGCCTGAGCTGAAACCCGACGAAATTCGGCACGACTATCGGCGCGGTCGTCTTATATGTCCCGGCCGGGCCGGTCACCACGGTCCCCGCAGGCGCGGCGGCCAGCGCTGCGTTGATCGCCGCCGTGGAATCCGCTGCCCCGGTCGGGTCCGCGCCCCCGGACCAGGCCGTATTCAGGATGTTGTAGCGGGTCACGGCGTTGGTGAACAGGTCGGACATGTTGTTGTGGGCTGCGATGTGCCCGGTGTCCCCGGAGGCGACGTTGTCCGGCGGTATCGTGTTACTCAGGCCCGCCACCCCCCTGTTCGTCGGCCAGATGGCATGGCGGTGCTGAGGTCACGGTGGTTGCGGTCGCTGGCTAGGAGGGTCCAGCGAAACGACAGGGGGATAACGTGATCACCGGCACCTGCGGGTCCCAGTGCCGACCAAGGCGCCGGGACCCGCAGGATCAACCGTAAGGAATGAGCGGGCGGTCACCCGCTCCTTCCGGCATTGCCCTCGTAGCCCAACGGCAGAGCAGCCGGCTGTTAACCGGCGCGTCGCGGGTCCGATCCCCGCCGAGGGCGCGACCGTGACCAGCGTGCTTACAAGGACAGCACCGTCACGGTACAGCCCGGAAGCGAGTGACGTCCAGAAGGAGTTATCACCGTGGCAGTTACCCAGGCGTCCAGCGCCCGGAATCCGCAGAAGACGGCCTATGTCTCATTCTCGGCGGAGATCAACGCGCACACCACGGAATCCCTGATCGCCGCGATGACGCACAACGTCGGCAACGTCGACTCCATCGGCAACGCGATCTTCCTGGCCGGGGAGAAGCGCTACGCCTGCGAGCACTCGACGTTCATGTTCCACGGCGTCGCTGCCGTATTCCAGCCGGCCGCCGCTCAGATCCAGCTCGATGCGAAGCAGCTCCGGGAGCGCTTGGACGGCCTCGACGCCGACGAGCTACGTATCGGCTCCATCATCGAGCAGCGCACGAAGCTCGACCATGCCGAGGTCGTCGCCCTGTTCCGGGAGCAGCGGACGAAGGACGCGGCAAACGCCGTTAGCGCTGGGATCGTTCACGAGATCAAGGACGTCCAGATCCCCCCTGGCAGTCCCATAGTTGCCCTGGTATTCCAGCGCTAGGCCGGTGTTGGCGTCCATCTGGGCTGCTCCCTCCTCCGCAGTGCCGGGGTGACATCGTAACCATGTCATCTACCAGCGTCTACTTGCCTACGTGGCATACATGCCTGACGGCAAAAGCGAATTCAGGCAAGTGGCTCATCCTCCCGGCTCGGAAGCGTCAAATAGTTCGTTACCAAAAAGAGAGAACTATATAAATCTGACTTCCGGGGCGAATCCGCAGGTAGAGAGGCTAGACGTCGTGATCAAGAGTCACGCACGGCAGAGTTTCGCCGCTCGTAACGCCAATCCCTCCTAGTGCAGGCGCCCGGGGATGAACGCCTGGGTGGACCCGTTGCGGATCGTCTTGCGGTTCAGCCCGCTTTGGACGGCCCGTGCGATGTCCTGGGTAGCGACCACCGAGCCGTGCACGTGCACGGTCACGTTGCCGCCGGCGGCTGCCTGCATCGTGCCGCTGACGCCGAGGCTGTGGCTGCCGGGCCCGCCGCCGGGCGCGCCGATCCCGGTGCCCCGTCCGACTTGCCTGTAGTAGGTGGTGATGTCGATGTTCTTGCCGTGCATGGCGTCAATCGCGGCCTGCGCGTCGCGGGCTTTCCGGGCAACCGTGGCTGCCATGGCCTGGGCCCGGTTCCACGCGGCGGTGACCGCCCGGGCTGCGGCTTCGGCCTGCGGCGAATGCGCACCGTAATCCTGCAGCGCCGTCGTCAGGTTGTTCGTGGCCTTGTAAAACCCGGCTGCTTTCAGCGACGCCGTGGAAATAGCTGACGACAAGGCCGAATTCATCACGTTCCCGAGGTTCTGGGCAACCTGGCCCATGTTGCCCATCTTGACCGTCGTCGCGCCGACGATCTTCCCTAGGTCTGCGACGTTCCCGTGGGCGGCCTTAACCGCTTTCTCCAGTTCAGGGAATGTCTTGATGTTCAGGCCCTGGCTTTGCGCGAACGCCACCAGCTCGGCCTGGGCGGTCCTGCTTTTCTTCGCGAACGGGATCAGCTGCGACGACATGTCGAGAATGGCCTGGTTGAATTTTTTCGACGTGATGGCGCCTTCGGCGCCGGCGGTCCGCAGCCAGTCAGCCAGCTGCGGCATGGTGGAGCCGATGACCTGGTCGAAGTTCTGCCATGCCTGCGCGCCGGTGCCGGTGTAATGGGTCAGCGAGTTCGCGAACTGCTTCGTGGACAGGCTCATCGTCTTGGTGGAGCGGTCCAGGTTGTTCGACTGCCTGGCCGCGACCTGCCCGATGTTCTGCAGGCTGGTTTCGAGGCCGCCGAGGGCGTTGGTGCCCCCGGTAATGTTGGCCATGAACTCGTCCCACGCCTGGTTCAGCTGCGCGACCTTCGACGCGGCCAGCCCTGACTGGATGGCGACGGCGAGCATGTCGCGGCCGACGACGCCCCCGGACTGGCCCATCGCCTGGAAACCGGCGACCTGGTCCTTGACCTGCAGCCCGAGGGCGTTCCACGCCCCGGACTGGGTTTTCAGCGCATGGGTCAGGTTCACCCCGGCGGTCTGGGCGAGCGCCATCGCCGCGGGAATGGAAATGTGATAGGCCGACGCGATCTGCTGCGCGCCCTTGACGGTCTGCGCGGCGTCGCCGATCTGCTGAACCTGCGCTGCGCTGTAATCGGCGACCGCCTTGGCGGCGTACTGGTAGGCGAACTGCGACTGGGTGACCGTGTTCGTAAGCCGGCCTTCCACCCCGCCCGCGTAAACGGCGCCTGCGGCGTTCTTGCGCATTTCGGCGGTCGCCTGCGCGGTTTTCTGCGCCAGGATGCTCAGGTTGGCGCCGACGTCGCGGAGGATCGAAAAATTGCTTGCCTTTTCCACGGTCTGCTGCATCGCGTCGCCGAGCCGCTGCGCGGCTGTCCTCGCGGTGGCGAGTTTGTAGATCAGGAACCCGAGCGCTATGGCGCCGAACGTGACCGCCGCAGCCTGCAGGAATCCCAGGCCTGCCGCAGACTCTTCGGCCTGCGCACCGAACCTGACGATTGCCGCGCCGGCATTTCCGGCGGCGGGGACAATGCCGGCAAGCCTGCCGACCAGCGTGCCGATGGCTACCCCGGCCGCGCCGACCAGCCGCGGAATGGCGTTGAACAGGTTCATGAAGACGCTGCGGCCCCGTGCGAGGCTGAACATCCGGCCTTGCAGGGCGTCCATGCCGATGCCCATCCGGCCGAGGATGTTGACCAGCAGCCCGCCCCAGCGGTTGAACTCCTCGAACGCGAAGATCGCGGTGATCAGCGGCGCCGGCAGGTTGGAAGCGACCTCGATCAGCTTCGTGATGCCGGCGACGATCCCGAGCAGCACTTCGGCGAGGCCGGGCATCGCGGACGCGAAGTTCAGCAGAGCGTGGCCGAGGTTCCCGAAAACTCGCCCGAGCCCGACAAGGTCGGGGATCATCGCTGACAGGACGTGGTCGAGTTTGCCGCCGGCGCCGCCGGCGGCGGACATGTCGTAGACGAGCCTTGCCACGAACCGGTCGAAGACCAGGCCGACCTGGCGGCCGGTTTCGGCGAGGCCGCTGAAATGCTCCCGGACGATGTTGATCGCGCCGCCGAGCGCCTGGTAGACGTTCGGGTTCGCGGCATCCTGCGCCTTTTGCAGCGCGTTCCCCAGGCCGAGCACCTGGCCGGCGGTCTTGGCCCCCATGTTGGCCATGGCCTCGGTGGCTATGTACACGGCGTTGAGATGCCGGGCGACGTTCATGGTGCCTTGCAGCCACGCCGCTGCCCACGCCCCCGCCGCGACGGTGGCAGGAATGACGACGGCCATCAGTTCGGCGAACCCGGCGATCAGCCAGTGGATCGCCGCGCCGGTCAGCCGGATCCCGGTGCCCCACAGCCGCCACCTGTTGCCGGCGCTGGCCGCAGCCCGGTCGGCGGCGCCTGTCCGGTCGCCGAGCACCCGCATTGCGGCTGCCAGGACGGCGGCGCTGCCCCCCACGTCAGCGAGCGCCGCCTTTTTTGCGTCTAGCTCAAGGTCCAGGGCTTTCAGTGCCGTGACCAGCGCTGCGCTTTTGCCGATCAGGCCGGTGAACCGCCTGGACAGGCTGGACGCCGCGATCCCGGCTTCTTCAAGGCTGGTGCGCGCGTCCCCGGCGGCCCTGGCCTCTTCGTCAAGGCCTTGTGCTACGCCTCCGGCTGCCAGGCCCATCGCCTCGACGGCGAGCGCCGCGGTCCGGTTCTCGTCGGCGAAGTCGGAGACCGCCCGCGTGGCTTCTAGTACCGGGGTGACGTATTCGGCGACCCGGGCGATGAATTCCTGAATGACGGGGGGAAGGTAATCGGCCACCGGACCTCCCCGCCGTCGTGCCTACTGGCCGGTGGCCGCGGCGAACGCCTCGGCGGCGGCAGCGCGCAAGGACCCGTCGGCGATCACTGCCTCGACCCCGGGCCGCATGTAGGGGTGCGGGCCGACATAGACGAAATGCCGGTATTGCGGGCCGCCGTAGTCAACCCAGTGCATAAACCCCGGGTCTTTGGTGATCCCGCCGCCGAGTTCCTGCAACCGTGAGTAGATGGCGGTCGGGCCGGCGAGCGCGGACGCTGAGTCGCCACCGGGCGCGGCCCGGTCGATCTGAAACGACGCGGCCAGCCACCCCGACACGCGGGCAGGCGGCGAACCGCGCGGCGCGGCGCCACGCGACCCGCGGGCATGCGTGCTGCGGTTCAGGGTGACTTTCTGCTCGTGGTCAACGAAACGGCCGGCCATCGCATTAGCGGCGGCGGCCGCGCCGCCGGCGCGGGCGCTTGCGGCAAAGCGCTCGAGTGCTGCTTCGGCGTCACCGAAACCGGCCATCGCCGTTCCCCCCTGTGCTTTTACCGGCTGCCGCCGAACCCGCCCGGCCCGGCCGGGAACTCCGGCGGCGCTGACCGCTTGTTCCTGATCTCCTGGGCGTGCCGTTCGGCGTTCTCGATGAGCACCAGCCAGTCGGCGTGCTCTAGGTCGAGGTCGTCTACCTGGGCCGGAGTCCACTGGTAGGCGGCGGCGAACCACCGGTAGCCGAGCATCCCGGGCGGCATGTCCGCGGGGAGGTCCACGTTCTGGCCGAGGAACCAGGCGGTCAGTTTCGCCGCGCCGGACGGTTTGGGCGGGGCGTCACCTTTTCCACGTACGGCTCGATCGCCTCGCAGAGGGCGTTGTAGTCGTCCAGGTCAAGGTCTTCGAGAATCGCGGACGGGTTGATGTGCGTGGCTGGCGCGGGGACGCCCTCAAACGACCAGGCGGTGATCAGCCGGGCCAGCAGCGCGTTGCACACCCGTGTTTCCACGGACCCGTCGACGGTGGTCTTGCCGTCGGCGACTTCCACCCGGACGGCTTCCATGGCGGCGACCCGGTCGCCGCCTTTCAGCTTGTCCCTTAGTTCCGCCCAGCCACCCGACGGAAGATCAACTTTCATCCTGTGTTCCCTTTCACGCGGAAACCCGCCACCCGGACCGGGTGGCGGGCGGGCGGGGGGTCAGTAGTTGGTGACCGAGTTGGACACCTGGATCTGGCACGGCGAATACGACCCGGACGGGCCGACGTTGGTGGTGTTGGCGATTCCTTTGAAGGTGATGTCGTGGCCGAACAGGTCACCCGAGGAGGTGATCTTCGCGGTCTCGTAGGCGGCGGCCTGGATGTTGATCGTCAGCGAGATCACAGCCGAGCCGGCCAGGCCGTTGGCGGCCACGATCTGCAACTGCGGCTGCGTGTTGTTGAGGAAGTTCAGCAGCTGTGACTCGTCGTAGGACGGGTCGAAGGACAGGCTGCCGGAAACGGTGAAAGCGCCACGGGCGATGGTGTACGGGTTCTGCTGCCCGTCGTTCGTCCAGTACGGCGCGACTTTCCGGCTGAGCGTGACCTTCCACTCTTTGACGTCGTTGATCGGCGAGCCGACGGTCGTACCGCCGATGCCGACGAGGCTGCGCCAGTCGGCTTGCGGGATCACCGTGGACACCGAGGCGGTCGGGGTGCTGGCCGCGGCCTGCGACACGAACGACGTGGCTTTCGCTTCCCACATCAGCAGCGCCTCGGCGGCGCCGGTGAAGGTGAGCTCGGAAAGGCAGCTGTACGGGTAGGCGCGGGCGCCGACGGTGGTGGTGAGCCCGGTGTAGTCGGTCAGCGTGTACGCGGGCGGCTGTGCTTGCAGGCTGCCGCCGGCGCCGGTCCCCGAGTTCAGCAGACTGAACAGGTGGTTGACGGTGGTGACCGACGTGTACGGGGTGACCGCGACACCCGAGGCGTGGTTCTGGTAGAACGGCGCATTCATGGTGATCGTGGTCGTGCCGCCACCCGAGGCGACCGTGCGGACCTCTTCCGCCGAGGTACCGAGCGCGCCGACCGCGAACGTCGTGCTGGTGGTCAGGTTGGTGCCAGACGTGACGTTCAGCGTCGCCGCGCCCGCCACGTAAGGGGTGGCACCGACGGTGGTGGCGGTGCCTGCGCTACCGGTGACGGTCTGCCAGTAGTCGCCGAAGATGTTCAGCAGGTGGTAGCCGATGCCGTCGCCGAAGAACGGGCCGCCCATCGAAATGTCAGCGGACTCGACGCCCTGGATCAGGGCGTATTCGCCGGCCATGGAGTTGCGCCACGACTCATCGGGCAGGTAGATAACTTTGTCTTCGGGGTCGAAGGTGGTCATCGGCAGTGTCGCTGTCGGCATTACGGCGGTGCCGGGGGTGACTTCCTTGGCGATGCCGATGAACCGCCTGGTGACCGGGAAGATTGCCGTTGGTCCGGCCATGGCCTAGGCCTCCTTCCGCTTGCTGGCGGGAGTGGCCTCGGCTGCCCGGTCAGGCACCGGCGGTGCCTCGGCCTGGCCGACGTCCGGGAGATGGCCTGCGGCGAGCGCGTCACCCCAGCGGCCATCACCGGGCGGAACCGGAAGGAGGCTGCCGCCCTTGCCGTCGTCCCAGCCCGGTACCGGCGTCATTGCGTACGAGCGGCCGAGTTCGGCTTCCAGGGGACGCGGCGCGTCAGTCACGTCGAGGTACTGCGTGTACAGCCGGGCGTCGGGGCCCAGGTAGGGGTAACGGGCTTGCGCCACATGCCTCCGTGGTGGGGGTCAGGACTGGAAATACTCGGAAACGGGAAGGGTGAGCCGCGCGTCGTACCGTAGGTACCGCTGGTCTTCGAGGGCGTGCACGACCGCGACGTCGTAGGTCATCTGCTCGCCGACCCCGAGGATCACTGAAGTGATCACCCCCGTGATCGGGTCGGTGACCGTGACTTCGTCGGCAGACGGACGCAAAGCCGCCATGATCGCGTCGACTACGGCGGGGAAATTCGTGTCAGCCGAAGGGTCGTCGCCCGAGCCGACCCACGAGATCCACAGTTGCAACTGGTGGGCGATCTTCTTCCAGCCTGGCTTGACGACGTTCGGGCCCCCGGCCCTAGGCGGGGTCAGCCGTGTCTCGGCGCCTGTCCCTGGCCACAGGTAGGCGGTCGGAACGGTCAGCGTGCCCGGATCCGGAGGCGTGATGAAGCACTGCAGGGCACCGCCTTCCCCGGCCGGGCCGGGCAACGGCAGCCCGTTCAGCAAGCCGAGGACGTATTCACTGACAGAGTTAAGCGGCACCGGGCGGGCACCCCCTGCCACCGCACCCGCCACGCCGACGTGACCTGCCCGGCGAGAAACACGCCGGTGACCGGTATCTCCCGGCCCCAGCTGATCACCGCGCCGCCGGCCAGCACGGCCGCGTGCGGCCCCCACGGCGGGGATGGCACGTCATCCCAGACGGCCTGCTGTTTCTGCGCTTCTTCCAGTGCCAGGCCGACGATCAGCCCGGTCCCGGCCAGCGGTTCCCCGTCCTCGAGTTCTTCGAAGCCGCCGGGCCACGCGCCGGCCAGCCCGGTCGCGACCAGGGCATGCAGCACGTCGGCTATCGCCGCGCCGGCGTCGTGGCCACGGCAGGCGGCCTGGTGCAGCGCCAGGATGTCCTGACCGGAGGCCCGCCGGCCGGTCACGGCCAGCAGGCTGTTCGCGGCGGCCACCGCCGCGCAGTTGCCGTAACGGTCGTTGCCGCCCAGAATCCACGACCCGGCCGGCGGGCCGGGCAACGTCAGGCCGTGGTGCCGGCCGTGAGCCTGGTGACGGCGTTTCTTCGCATGATGACGGCGTTTATGCGCATGATGGTGCGGGACCGGCACGAGCTGGTTGGTGATCCTCGGATGCCGCCGGTGGCCCCGCCTTGCCCCTGGCAGCGGCGCCGGGACGTTGACGCCCGGCGGCTTCATATGACCCGCTTATACGTCATATGACCCGCTTGTACGGGTGGATCATCAGGTCGGCTTCGGTGGCGTATTCCTCGCCCGACTTCCCCCCGCCGGCGGCGCCGCCGGGAAGGGACTGGATGCTCGTCGACGTCGTGCCCCGGACCAGCGCCTGGCTGACGCAATACAAGATCGCGGCCTGGATGACCGTGTTCGGCAACGTGCTGGCCATGACGCCGACCGCATGGCTGTAGGCCAGTGGCGCTGACAGCGCAAGGACCCCCGGGCCGGACGTCGCAGACGCGGCCAGCACGGTGATGGTTTCCTGCGCGCCAGGGTCATACAAGGTACCTGTCGCGCCGGTAGTGCCGCCGGGCGGAACGCCCCAGCCGGTGCAGTCGTCTATCTCGATCGTCGCGTCGCCTGCCGCGGCGGCCGCCTGCGTGGAGCCGTGCGGCCAGCCGTTGATGTAGGAGACCTGCACCTGGTACCCGAACCGGCCGGCCAGCCACGAGACCACTCCGGGTGCGAGGAACACCGCCTGCCCGGAGTTGTCGGACCCGCCGGGGACGGTCGCGCCGTACACCCCGATCAGCGGATTTGCGATCTTGAAGCTGGCTGCGGGGATCGGGGTGTTCTGCGCCGGGAACGACGCGGCCATCGACACCTGGCCGCCGAGCACCGCGGTGACCGGGGAACGGGACAGCAGCAGCCGCGCATTACCGTTGGGCTGCATCTGAAAACGCAGTTCACCGGGCCCGTACAGCGTCTCGCTGTCCAGGGTGGCCCGCAGCGGCTGGTTGCAGTACCCGTCGATCATGCTGGTGGCGCGGCGGCACAGGTTCAGCTGCTCGTCGAACTGCTGCTGCTCGTTCGGCCGCGCGCCGGGTCCGAGCGTCGACCACACGATCCCTGTAGGCGCCGAGAGCAGCAGCGATGGGGTGACGTACGGCGTCCCGGGGCTCGCCGAGATGGCGCCCGGGTTGAGTTCGGGCATACGTCACCCCCCGGCTGACCGCGCGCAGCGAGTGCAGATCCACCCGCCGTAGTCGGGGTTCTCCACGGCATGCTTGAGGCAGATCAGGTCGCCGCAGGCCCGGCAGGTGATCGACGCGTCCGAGGGACGGCGTTTCGGGCCGCCGCACCTGGAGCAGTGCGGCCGGGACCGCCGGCGGGCCCGCACCGGGTCAGTTAGCCGTCTTGCGGGGCCGGCCCGGCGGCCGTTTCATCGCGGCCCCCGCCGGAACTGATGGATCCTTCGCGGGCTGCTCGGCCGGCTTGCCCTCAGCCAAGGTGGCCGGGTGCGACGCTGGCGGCACGCCGCCTGGCGCGAGCAGTTTGGCGATCTCGGCCCGCTCGGCGGCTGGCAGCGCGGCCAGTTGCGCGGCCAGCGTCGACGCGCTCAGCGCCGGCCCGGCGGCACCCTTCGCGGCCATCGACTCGATGAAATGGTCGGTGACAGACTTCATCATCACGCGCTGCATGGCGATGCCGTCCCGCTCGGCGAGCTCCCGCTCGGCGATCTCGTCTGGAGTCAGCGGCACCCCGTTAGGGGTCGCCGACCAGCCGTAATGGCCGCCGATCAGGACCGGCGCGCACACGGCGCACTCGATGCACGGCCTGCCGTCCTCGTTGAGGAACGCCTTGTGCTGCTTCCCGCAGCCGCCGTTGGCTTCCGAGACGCTGACCGTCCCGGCGTCGACCTGGCCGTCACTGGACGGCCCGAGGTCTGTCATTGCGTATGCGACTGTGGTCACATGCCTCCTGGGTTGTGCTCGGTTGTGGCCGCGCCGCAGCGCGGGCAGAGATGAGACCAGGCGTTCCACAGGCGGCGGCACGGCTCGCACCAGCGGCCCTTGCGGGTGCCGATGGTGAACTGCGGGCCGCCGCGCATGATCCCGGCCTGGCCCTGGCCGTAATACGAGGTGTCGATGAACCGGGCGTCCCGGCCGGAGACTTCGACTTTGCCGCCGGGCTTGTCTGCGGTGTACTGCCGGCCGTTGGCCATGTCGAGGCCGTAGCAGCCGTCTGGCAACTGAACCGTGGTCACAGGCTCACGCCCCCGTCTGCAGGACTGTGACCACGGTGCTGGTGGCGCAGAACGCCCATATCTGGTCGCCGGGGAACAGGAACCCGGTGAACGTGCCAGTTGTGACCACGGCCGCCCCCGTGGTGGCGGTGGCGTTCGCGGAACTGCCGGCGAGGTAGACGGTCGCGCCGGTGTTCGACAGGTAAAACCACCCGGACGGGCCGTTGGTGACGGTGGCCGGCGCCGAGGCGATCAGCACCGGCGTGGTGGCAACGGTGTACTGCTGCGCGCCGGCCACTGCTCAGACCGCCTGCCACACCCAGGAAGGCGTGCCCGACGCGTAGGTGAACGCGATCGTCTGCCCGGCAGGCAGGTAGATGCTCGCGCTCGCGGTGGCAGCGGTCACCAGGCCAGTCGTGACCCCGTTGACCGCGATCACGGTGAACCCGGCCGCGCCCGCGAGGGCGTAAACCATCACGTCCACGCCCGTTGTGTTGGCGACCGCGACAGTCGTGTTCGGGAATGCTGGCGTTGTCACCGTTGGCGGGGCTGTCGTGATGCCCGGCATCTGCGGCGGGTTGGTGTAGATGATCGGCCCGGCCTGGATTGCGGTGCCCGCAGGCGGGTTCAAGGGCATGACAAACGCTCCTAAGTCGCGTCGGAATAATGCGGTGAAACCATTCTGCGGAATGGCCGCCAATACTTGCACGGCCATTCCGCAGAATGGTGTTACGACCAGGTCCCGATAGACCCGGAGCGGTCGGACTTCTGGATACCTTGGATCAACCCGCAATAAAAAGGCGCATTGACTACTAGGCTGCCGAACAGGAACATGCTGTAGCGGAAGCTCGCGTCAATTACCGGCCAGCTAATGCTGAGGTAATCTTGCACGGCCACGAATTCGACAACGTTGCTCACGTTCGACCATGCGAATGGCATGGTGTAGGACATGAGGTAAGCCGAGCCCTGGGGGGTCCAGGGGTGCACGACAATGCGCACCACGGACCGTGTGATCGGGTTCTGGAACTCGGACACGGCCGCGCCGACGCGGACGCCGGGCACTTCCGACTGCTCGACGAACAGGCGGTAGTTCGTGGCGGCGCCCTGCTGAACGATGTCGTTCGACAGGCGCATGACGTCGCCGCCCTCGGCGATGATCTCGGCCGGGTCCGCCCTGAATGCTCCGTAAACGTTCCCGGTGCCATCCCAGAGCTGCTGGAATGCGTTGTTGAGAACGCTTGTCTTAAGCGTGTCACCTGTTGTCTGGGAGAAGTACCCGGCCTGCCAGTTCGAAGGGTAGATGCCGCCCGCCGAGTGGCCGGACAGGACCGAGGTCAGGCCCTCCTGGTCGTTGGCGGACGACGTACCGCTGTCCGAGGCCTGCGGCTGCGCCGACGTGGTCGGCAGCGCGCCCTGCAGGGTGTACATCTGCCCGCCGACATTGGCCGCGAACAGGTGATACGTACCCGCAGAAGACCCTGTAGTGGCGTAGATCGTGTACCACTGGGCCCCGGCGACCGGGGCGATCTGCACGTCGACGACCTGGCCGGTCGACCAGGCCACGGACGCGCCCGAGGCGACGACTGCCGTTTCCCCGAAGAACGTATTCGCGCTGACCTTTACGAACACGTTCGTGGTAATACCGGTCAGCGGAGACTCGCCGCTATTCGCCGCACGCGCCGTAAGCGTCGGCGCGGCAGGCGCGGTAAGTGCCGTGGAAGTGGCACCCAGATGGGCTGCCTCTTCATTCAGCATGAACTCCTGGAGCAGCAGGAGATTCGCGAGCGCAGAAATGTCCTCGAATCCCTGCCCGGAGAACTGGGCAAGCCACGACAGGTTCTCGGACAGTCCCCAGAAACGGTAAGGGATGGTCAGGTCGACGGCGTCCTGCGTGCCGGTTCCTGGCAAGTTCAGCGGCCAGTTAACCGCCGTGCTTGCACCGGAAATGGCGCCGCCGGACTGCACCAGTTCAGGGATGGCGAGCCGGACGAACTTGCCGCCCGACGGGCCGGTCTGCGAACCGGAAACGCCAGTGATCACCTTGCGGATCCGGCTGGTGCCCTGACCGGGGCTACGAGGGAGCTTGTTGCGGATCGGGGAATAGACCGGGTAGATAAGCGAACTCGGCGCCACGAGGTCGAAAGGCACGAAGCCCGTCGAGAGCGGCGATGTCAGGGTGATCGACTTGCCGAGCTGGTCGGACAGCTGCGAGTTGAGCTGGGTGACCAGCTGGTTCATCGCCTGGTTGGCCGGGGCGGCGGCCATGAAGGCGCCGAACTGGCCGGCGAACTCCGGGGACATGCCCTTGAGGACCTGGCCGGGGTTCTCGATGCCCTGCTTGATCGCCGACCGGAAAGCCACTTCGGCTTTCATCGAGCGGCGGAAAACCTGGTCGTCGTCGTCCAGGGGGCGGTTGCCTCCCGGCCGGCAGTAGCCGGCGCCTTTGACCAGGGTGGGCATTTTGTCCGACAGCATCGCGTCGGGTGCCCGGTATGCGCCTGCGTCAGCGTCGGCGTACCACGACGGGTTCGCGTCCGCGCGCTCGAGCGCTGGCCTTGCGGCAGTGCCGAAAGGCAGGACTTCAGTGCCTGTCACACGCCTCCAAATTTGCGTGCTAGGAGAATCGTTCGAGGATTCAGCTGGCGGCCGCGGGCGCGGCCATCTTGTCGAGGACGGCCATGGCGGACTCGCGTACGCCTGGGTCCGGGGACTTGGCCAGCAGCTGGACGTACTCGCGGTAGCGGGTGTCGTCGTCTGCGGCCATCTTGCGTGCGTTCTCAGCTGCCTCATCGACCAGTGACCGGCGTTCCACGGGAACGGTGTCTGTCAGCGGTGCCCGGGCCAGCGCGCCCCGGACGGGGGCCATCGCAGGGTCGGGCTGTGAGCCGATGTCGTCAATCTGCTTACGCAGGTCTGTGAACTGGGTTTCGTACCGCTCTGCGAGCGGGGTGATCTGCTCGGCGAGCAGGGCCTTCATCTCGGCCGGGGACAGCCCGATCTGGGCTGGCTGCGGGACGGGCGCCGGCGTGACCGCCAGTCCGAGCCCTGCGGCGGCCTTCTGCAGCTGCTCGGCGGTCATCTGCGGGGCGCTGCGGGCGGTGTACCGCTCCACCGCGCCGGCGATGAGGGCCTGCAGGTCCTGGCCGCCGGTGACCGCGGGGGCCACGGTGGTCTTGCCAACGCCGGGGACGCCGCCGGTGTCCGCTGGCCGCACGGCGGCAGGGACATTCGTGGTGCCCATGTCGGGTGGCAGCACTGACTTCGAGGCGGCCATCGGGCACAGGTGCGGGTAGACGGCCGCGATGTGGTCGTGCATTGAGGCGAGCGCGACCCTGGCCGCTTCACGCTGCGCGTTGCTGTAGTAGGTGCGGGCCGCGCCGGTTGCGGTTGGCGCGCCGCCGCGGATGTCGTTCTTGTTGGCCGGGGAGTCGGACTGGTGCCCGGCGGTGATCAGCGGCCGGCGGAAATCTTCCGCGTCTGGGGTGTGGCTGGACCGCGGGATGTTGGATCCGCCGTTCACTGAGGCGTTCTCGGCGGCGTGGCCGGCGGTCAGGTACGGCCGCTGGTAGCTGCCTGGCTTCGGCGGGTCCGACGGGGAGATGCGCAAGTTGGGGTACAGGTCGGTGAAGGCCTTGCGCAGTTGCGCCTGGCCGTCGGCGACGGCGGCCGGGTCGGCTGCCTTGACCGCCTGCGCGGCTTCGACCAGCCTGGTCAGCCTGGCGGCCTTCTTGGTTTTCCCGGCGGCGACCGCCTTGGCGGCGCGGGCAGCGAACCAGTCCTCGTCCACGGCGTCGGCCGCCGACTTCAGCGTCGGGTACAGGGCCAGGGCGGCGGCGGGGTCGTATGCGGCGCAAGTGACGTCGTGCAGCCGGCCGACCGCGTACGGCGTCGGCTTGCCCGTCTTGCCCGGCTTGCCCGTCTTGCCGCCCATGTCGCTGACCACCGTGGATTCGGGGATCTTGTCCGAGGTCCCGTCACCGTCGGAGGGCAGCCCGGCGTCCTGCTCGAATGCCTCAACGAAGCTGCCGTCTGGTTCCCGGTGCGCGCCAACTGGCTTAGTGTCCGGGGGCGGCGGGTCGTTGGCCTTGGCCGCAGCGAGCGCGGCCCGCGCGATGATCGCGTCGGCTGCCTCCTGGGAGATCAGGCCGGCGCCGACGGACTTGCTGACCGTCTCGGCGAGCAGGGCCACGGCCTCGGCGGCGGCTTTCCTTGCCGTATCGTCCGCCGAGGCCAGTTTGGTTCCGCAGCCGTCGCAGAACTTGGCCAGCGACTCCTCGCCGAAGCCCTTGCCGCAGCCGCCGCAGGTCCGGGCAGCCGTCTTCTCAACGTCGGCGTCTTCCACCGCCGCGCTGTCGCCGTCCCCGTCGCTATCGGCCTTGGACGACATTTTGCCGCTGCCGCCGCACGCCGGGCACTTAACGTTGCCGCCCTTGATCTTCCCGGTGCCCTTGCACGTCGGGCAGTCCTTACCGCCGTCGCCGTCGGAGCCGGCCTTGGCCAGGTCCAGGCCAGGCCAGGCCGGGCCGAGCATGGCCTGTGCGGCCTGGACCGCCATCACGCCGTCAGCGATCATCTTGGCCAGTTCTTCGGTACTGACCGCCTTCCAGCTGTCGGGAATCTTGTCGGACAGGCCGAGCGCGGCGGCGCGGCGCTTGATGTGCGCGCGTGCCTTCGCCGGGTCCTTGGCGTGGCCCGCCAGGTGGATCGCGTTGGCCAGGTCCGATCCGTTCTTGATCGGGAAAGACCCGTCGGACATAGCCGCGCCGCTGCTGGCCGCAGACCGGCGCTCGGAGGCGCTGAAGTCACGCTTGGCCAGCCACCGCTCGGCGCCGTCCTTGGTACCGTCGAGGCCCGCGGCTTCGCCCTCGGAATGCCACCGCATCCAGTCGGCGCGCCTGGCCAGGTACTCAGTGCCTCCGGCGATGCCCTTCACCGACGGCTCTGCGGCCAGCCACATGGCGCGCTGCGACTTGTACAGTGCCGCGGTTTCGGCGTCCACCGACTGGGCGATCGTCTCGCTGGCCTTCTCCGCCTTCTCGTCGGTGCCGGTCGGGTTGACGTCGTCGCCGCCAGCCTGCTCCTCGCTTTCCGGGACATCGTCTGCGTCACCGTCGTTGCCGGACACGGTGTCGTCGTTGCTGTCGGCCTTGGCCAGCAGGTCATCCTCGGCGGCCTTGGCCAGGAACTCGGGGTCGCCGAACACTTCGCCCACCAGTTCCATGCCGCCCTTCGCGCCGTTCTCGGCCTTGGCGATCATCAGGCCGCAGTTCTTGTTCGCCGGCCGGTCGACGAGGGAGAGTTCCGCCAGGTGGCCGCCGGTGACGATCCCGCCGCGTGCCTTCCCGGTCGGGTCACGGGTGATCACGGGCCGTGCGATCCCCACGCTGTAGGCGGTGAGGACGCCCTTTTCCACGAGCCGCTTGGCGACGGGCTCGACGACGAGCGAACGGACCCAGTGCCCCCCGTCGCCGTCCTTGTCGATCTCGACCTGGAGGCCCTTGCCGGCCGGGTCGCGCATCGCCTGGTGCTGCACCCGGACGTTGCCGCCCGTGTCCAGCCAGTCGCCCAGCGCTTTCGCCGACCAGGTCGGGTCTACGATCTGCTCATCTGAGTCGACGGAGCCATCGGTGGCCTTGCCGACCACGATCAGGTCGCCGTCGTCCGTCTTCTCGAACTTGACGATGGGGAAACTGACGTAGGTCAGCTCATCAATGGCTGTCGCCACATGCCTCCAGTAGGCGGTTGGGGGTAAAGCGGTGGTCAGGAACCTTTTCCTGCGGGACTAGCCGCGACGGCCACGAAATGTCATCATCGGTGGCATGCGGTGGCTGCTGGTCTTGCTCGGATATGGCTGGCTGGGCGGCCAGGTCGGGCTGGCCGGCGCCACGGTCGTCTTGGCGCTCGCCGCCCTGGTGGTCTACCTGCTGTCACTGCGGACGCACCCGCACTCTCCCGGCTGCCGCCGGTGTCATGGTTCCGGCGAAGTAAGGCACCCGTTCATCCCGTGGGCCACCAGGCCGTGTCCCAGGTGCGGCGGCCGGCCGGTAGACCGCCGGCGGGGCGTCATGGTGATCTCTCCGAACCGGCCGGTCTGGGCGGAAACGGTAGCCGCCACGGCGAGAAACAGGCGGAACCGGACGCGTTAGCTGGCGGGGCTGATCCCGAGCCAGTACCGTGCTGCCGGCCAGTTGCCGAATGTCCGCGCATGCGGCCGGCCGGGCGCCGGCGTGTACGGCCGCTGCGGGGTCCACACCTCGATGCCCTCACGGGCGATGGTCATCCTGACGGCCGGGTTGTCGTCGACCAGGATGGCGGGGTTGCCGGGCCCGAACCGGGCTCCCATGTAGGCGGGCTTGTTGCCGCGGCCGACGGCTACGACTTGCGGCGGTTGCTGCCCGGTCCACGACCGCAGCCACGAACGTGTCTGGTCGGCCACCACGGCGGGCCGTTCTGTGATGATCACCGTCGGGTAGCCCGCCGCAGACGCGTCAAGCATCGTGTCGATCGCGTGCCAGTCTGGTGCGCACGCCCCGTAGATGCCGAACTCGCCTGAGCTGAGTTGCTGGCCGAGCCAGGCGGCCTCCTCGGCCGGGAGCGCCGAGGAGACGAACGTGCCGGGGAAGAATCCTTGCGACATGGCGTCGTAGCCGGTGTCGAACCGGGCGTTCAGCGCGGCGACGATCGCTTCGGCGGTGAACGCGAGGATGCCGTCCACGTCCCATGCCAGGGTGGGCCGCGAGGCCGCGTGATACGGCTCAGGTGGCCACGCGGGCGACGTGGCCACCGTGAGGGTGCGGGGAATGTTCCAGGCTGCCTCAGCGGCGCTGGTGCCGCCTGCCGCGGCGGCCTTCTCCAGTTCGGCCAGCAGGAAATTGCCGGGATGACCGTGGTCCGCATTGGGCATGAGGCAGCCGCAGTTCAGGCACACAGGTCGTCACAGGTCCTCAACGCCGCGACCGTTCCGGTCCCGGCCAGCCAGGTCCTTCCTGGCCTCGGCGACGAAACTGGCGGCGAACTCTGAGCCGAATACGGCGGCCACGGAACCCAGCACGGCTACCTGAATCTTGACCACGAAGCCGTAATGCGCGGTGGCCAGCCACCAGATCAGGAACATCCACAGGTATTCGTCCAGCGGGGACACTTTGCGGCTGTCACGGGTCAGCCAGTACGCGAAGCCGACGACCCGTTTCATGTGGCCTGGCTGTCAGGGTGCATGGCCAGCCATTCCAGCCGCGACGACTCCACGGACGGCCGGGTGATGATGTACAGGCCTTCCGAGCGGGTGAACCCGGCTGAGCGGAGCGCCGCGTACCATTCGTGCTGCGCTATGCACGCCGTGTTAACCAGGCCGTATTCCTGTGATGCGTCCACCCGGACCCCCATTGCTGTATTACGGCGTATGACGTGTCAGTTGCCAGCGGGCAGTAGTCCGCACCTGCACCTCGGGTGCGCCGGCGGGCTGGTGTCGCCGCTGGCGTACTGATCGCCGACGGGCAGAGCGCCCTGCGCTTCGTTGGCCAGGCACCTGAGGCAGGTGACGTCGTCGTCGGCTGTCTGCCACCGCGCTTCCGTGATCCCGGCGTCAAGGTAGGCGGTGACCATCGCTTCGCTGACCGCCCATGTCGTCTCGGTCTGGGTAACCAGCAGCGCCGCGTCAAACGAGCCGAGCTCGGCGTCGATCAGCGAGGCCAGCTCAGCGGCGCTGATGTTTTCCGGGGTTTCGCCGAGCAGCCTTTCCAGGCGGCCGATGCGGGTTTGCGTCATCGCGCCGATGCGCTGTTCGGCTTGCAAGAGCAACTGCCGCAGCCCCCGGGCAGATACGCCGGGGTCACCGGTCAGCAAACGACGCAGCTGCGCGGCAAGCAGGGTCAGCGCGGCCCGCCAGCCCAGGCCCCAGGCCCGTGCCCACAGGGCGTACAGCACGCTCGCCAGAGCGTGCCTGACGGCCGCCCGGACCGCTGGGCTGGCCTGCGGCGCGCTTGCGCCTTGCCGGCGGGCTTGCAGCCACGCGTGCGCGAACGGCCCGGCGTGCACCGAGGCTTGCAGGCCACGCGCCAGCTGACGGGCGAACTCGGCGGCCAGGACCTGGTCGTGGTCCCAGGCCGGGTTACCCGCTTTTGGGCCGGCACCACCCCCGGCGGCCTTGTTCAGCTTGGCCCGGTTCATCTCGCCGTCCCAGGGCCCGGTTTTCGCGCCGGCTTTGCCGACCCATGCCAGTGCCGTCTTGCCGCCTGCGTGCTTGATGGCCAGGGTGCGATGCCATCCGTCGGCGATCTCGTACAGGTTCTTGCCGGGCACGTTCACCAGGACGACCGGGGGCAGGTGCACGCCTGCCCTGATCGCGGCGGCGATCAGGGCAACTTTCTGCTCGTCGCGGGCGCCACCCGGACGGCGTGCCATGTCGATTTTCGACAGTGCCACTTTTCTCGGCTCGTCCCAGCGGGCTTCCTTGACCCATTCGAGTACCGACGCCGGGTAGTGCCGCCCGAGGTAGGCGTACACCTCGTGGGTCTGGTCGCCGTGCCCGTGCCGGGTTGTCACATTCGTGTGCGACTTGCGCAGCCATGAGCGGATCAGGCCCAGTTCGCGGAGCGCCGGCTTGCTGCCGGCGAGCAGCGGCCGGACGCTGGCGCACACCTCATCGGCGGTCAGCCCCTTGCCCAGGTCCTCGGCCATGATCGCCATGACATGCGCGGGGATGTCGCGGGCTCGCCACTGGCCGAGGCTCGCGGCTTTCCCGGCGCGGCCGTTGCCGGATGCCGGCTTGCTCCGGGTCGCGTCGGGGGTGGCATGCGCCGCGGAATGCGCCGGCGTGGACGGCTTGCCGTCATCGGGTGGTTTCGGCGCGGTGATCGCCTGCCGCGGATCGGCGGCAGGCAGCGCCACCGAGCCAGACTGGCTGTCGGTTTGCGTGTCGCCCTGCGAAGCGCCGCCCGCGGTCGGGAACGCCCCGGTCGCCGTGAAAGACACGAACCCGGTCCGCTCGGTCGACCAGCCCGGATCGGAGGTGACCGGCAGGTTCCACGGGTCCAGGCCAAGTTCCTGCCGGGCCTCGTCGATCGACCGCATGCCGGTGCCGACCTGCTGCACCAGCAGGCTGGTGACCGTCTCGGCGTCCTCGTCCTCTTCGAGGCCCTCGAACTGCCATTCCATGTCTGCCTGGCCGCAGACGCCCTGCAGGATCCGGTCGAAGATCGCGGTCTTGAGCCACAGCAGCAGCGGGACGGTTGACTTGCGTTCCTGGATGTCCTGGCTGGCTTTGGCCATCTGGTTAGCTGCCGCAGATGACTGACTTGAACTGACCTGCGGCGAAATGCCCAGCTCCATCGGCATGACCCCGAAGGCCATGCAGGTCTGCGCCATGATCACGTCGTCGAACTGGTCGGCGAGCGCCGCGGGCTTCTGCGGGTCAACCTTGCTGCCGCCCGGCAGCACGATGATCTTGTGTTTCCACGACTGGTCCCCCGCCAGCGCGTTCAGGGCGTCCTGCAGCTCGCGGATCTGGCTGGGGGTCATGTTCATGTCGCCCGGTGACACGAACAGGCCCGGAATGCTGCCTTCCTGGAAGAAATTCAGCTGGTAGGCCTGCTTGTTCAGCCCCGCCATGATCGGGATGATCGCCCGCTCGATCGGCGCCATCCCGTACGGCGTCCACGTCCGCTGGCTGTAGGGCAGGTAGAACAGCTGGTCGCCGCGGTACTCGGCGACCAGTTCCCGCTCATCGGGGGTCTCATGGTGGGTGAGCAGCGTCATCAGGTCGACGCGCGGAACCCCGTAGGAGAACTGCTGGTAGCTAGGATTCGGCGGCTGCGGCCTGCTGCCCCGGATGTCAACGAGCGGCTTGATCAGCGTCCCGTCGATGAGGTCGAGGGCGGCCAGGCTGCTGCCCAGCAGTCCCTTGCGGGTGCCGAGCGACGGCTGCGCGTACAGCGCCAGCGCGTCGGTGACGAACACCTCTTCCAGCAGCGCATCGAACCAAGTGCTGAAATCGGCGTAATCGTGGTCGGGACGCCGCCACCACCGCACCGCCTCGGCGCGCCTCTTCGCGAAGTCGGCCATCCCCTTGTGGTCGCCGCGCAGCGCCTTAGCCGCCTGCTTCGTCAGCACGATGTCCCAGCCGACCCCCCGTAGCTCGGCTTTCCGCAGTTCGATGCAGGCCCTGGCCACCGAGTAGAGGTCGGCGATCGTGCGCAGCGTCTGGAAATCGGCGAGTTTCCCGATCCCCTCGGTGCCGGGCATGCCCATCGGCATGTTCCAGCCGACCGGGTACTGCCACCGCCGCGGCTCGGGCCGTTCCTCGCCCTCGCGGGGCACGTCGATCGGGATGGTCTGAATAGGCGCGAGCGGCCCGAACATGCCCGACAGGAACGTCTCAGGGTCACGGGGCAGGGAATACCTGGTGCCTGATGCCCGCCCGGACGTCCATTCGCCGTACGACATGACCAGCGGGCTCGGCCCGGGCGAGATAGACGGGCCCGTCACGGCGCCGAACCCGCCGCTCTGCGAGCCCGGCTGCGCCGTTGACTTCAGCGCGCGCATGATCTCGCGGGTACGGGCGGTCATCTCGGCGGCCGGCATGCAACCCCCGCCCCGGTAGGTCGGCGTTCAGCGGCAGTCAGCCGCCACTCGCGCGGCAGCTGACTGCCACCAAAAAAATCAGGGGGAATCAAACCGGGACGAAATGCCACTCGCACGCGCGCGCGAGGCTCGTCAGGGACCGGGCTAGCCGGGGTTTCTGCATTCGCCTATGCGACTTCGGGCGATTGGGGACCCCCCGAGGGGGGGGTCAAGCCTTGTGCCCTGCGCATCCGTACCTGCCTGCCAGGCCGGCAGCGTCCGCACGTTGCCTCGCCAGATAGCTAGACAGCGTTCGCATGATGCTGTATCGTGCCGAGTATCGGCAAGCAACGGAGGTAAGGCAATGGCGATGCACTGGCACGCTGGCCACAACGTGGCAGGCTACCTGCCCGAGTCGGATGATGCGGGCTACCCGTACGCGGATTGGTCCGATGCGCTGTCAGCTCTGCGTGAGGATCTTGAGCGCGCATGGGATGACGGCACGGACGAACAGTACCTCGAAGCGCACACTGCGATTCACGGCGCAACGGCAGGTCAGGACTTCCTGGTCTACACGGCGACGAACCCCGACTCGGCGCATGACATACCTACCGCCTGGTGGGTTACGTCGTGCGCTGAGGATGACTGCTCAGAGTCGGCGTAGCGGACTCGCCGGCACGTCTCGCACGTGCCGGCCGTGATCGATACGGCAACGCAACGGAGGTAGGGCAATGACTGACCACTATGCAGGCGAGTTGGCGTATATCGACACGATGCGTAACGGCATGGTGCCGGTAAAGGTTACCGAGGTAGTTGCCGGAGCTGCCGGACACGAACTGTCCGGCAGTATCACCGTTAAGGTCACGGCAACGCGCGGTGCCTACCGGCGCGGCGAGGTCATCGCCGGCAACTATGCCGCTCGCATCGTGCCGCGTTCCAAGCATCACTACCGGGCCGGCATTGGCCGTATCTCGCCGGCCTACGCATGGCGGACGGGCCCCAACCCGAACGCCTAACGCTGATCATGTTGCGTGACAGTCCGGCAGGCCTGCCGCGCTTCATGGCGCACCGTGCGACCGTACGGTGCGAGTGCAGGGCAACGGAGGTAAGGCAATGGCAACAGATGAGTACACGTGCAGCGGTTGGGCGTGCACGGACTGCCTGTTTTTGCTGGCAAACGGCGAGACGCCGGCCGATTGGAGCGCGGCGCACGTTACCGCCTGGCAGGCAGAGATTGACACGCGCAACGCCGGCTACAGGATCACGCTAGGGCTACTCCGCAGCGAGCACTCATGCACGGACGACTTTGACGGCCAGACGGCCGGCGAGGCTGGCAGCGAGTGCGACTGCGAGACAGAGTCGTTCAGCTGGTCCGCCTGCGATGTGTGCGGCAGCAATCTCGGCGGCGAACGTCACGCCGTATCGTTCTGGAAAATCACAAGCTGATCATGGCGGGCGCCAGCCTCCCCAGTCTGGCGCCGGCCATGGCGCACCGTCCGACCGTACGGTGCGAGGTACAGGGCAACGGAGGTCAGAGCAGTGGAGCAATACCAGCGGATACAAGGATTCAAGATCCTTGGCGTGTTCGAGGATCACACTGGCGGAGGTTCCGCGCGGATCTTTTACGCGGTGCATCCCGATGGCCGCGCGCTAGTGCAGATCAGCTCTCGCAACGTCACGGCACACGGCGACGAAACCGACCCGAGGTGGCCGGCAAAGATCTTCGCCGACCAGGCCGAAGCGCACCGCGTTTTCATCAATCGCGTACGTCAGTACCTGCCGGATAGCGCATCCGTCTCGCCGTGAGCTCCCGGCCGCGTTCTGAACGCTGGCACGTGGCCGGACTGATCATTACGGGCAACGCAACCGGAGGTTAGGGCAATGGGAATCAGGCAGTATGCGAACGGTACAAGTCTCACTACCGGCGGCATGTGGGATGTTTTCACGGGCGGGCGGGCGGAATGCGCTGACGGTAAGGTTCGCGCGCTCAAGCGCATAGCGGCAACGGCGGACACGTATTTTAGTGTTCCCGCCGCAGTGGAGGTGCACGGCAAGACTGTTACCGGGTACGTGTCAGTTGAGACCGTGTCCGGCTCATCTGTCGCGACAGATGATGATCCGCCGATCGTGCGTTTCCGCGCGTTCACCTACCGGAAGAATCACGCCGCGATCCAGCCGCGCGGCTGAGCTACCGGGCCGGCCGGACAGTCCGGCCCGTTCGAGACCAGCGAAACGGAGTGATCAGCATGGCAGCACGTACCCGCCGCGTCCGGCAGCCGGCGATAGGCGCGACTGTCGAGACGGCAGCTCACGGGCCTGTCACTGTTGCCGCGGTGCATGCGCACGGCCGGCGCCTCACAGTGACGGACGGCAACAGCCGGCTACATGAGGTCACGCGCGACGATGCCGCGCGATGGCTGGTCACCACGCCTAACAACTAGACGCCATTCGCCTAACCGTGTATCATGGCGATATAGGCAGAGCAACGGAGGATGTCATGACCGGACAGCAAATCTACGGATACGACGCTAGCGAGCATGAGTACGCGGTAGAGGTACCGCCGATCATGGCCGGCGCCGGCGAGATCTCGCTCTACCTGTCGGCGCACGGTGGCGGCACCGTAGGCAAGGCGTACGCCGGCAACGGATGGGATTACCTGGTCGTGGCCGACGGGCGGACAGTGCTCGAAGGGTCCGACCTCAGGTCACCCCAGGGCCGGCCCGCCGGTCACGCCGAGATGGCACGGGCGCTCGCATCGTTCCTGTCCGCCGCTGGCGAGTCGTTCGCATTGCGCGGCGAGGCTTCCGAGTATGCAGGCGACTCTTCCCGCGAGGCGGAGTACAGCGCGGCCGAGGCGGAATGGCTGGCCGCCGAGTATGAGCGGCTTGGAATGTTCGCCGCAGAGGACAGCACGCCCTAGCGGTTGCGTATCGCGCGCCACGGCGCGCGGTGCGGAGTTTCTAGCGGCAACCGAACGGAAGGCAAGACGATGCGCTACACGGTCCGCAAGTCGGTTATCCGGGTGATCGGGACCATATGGATGGCGAGCGTTACCGCTGCCCAGACGTACGAGCTAAGCGGGCATGACGTTGACAACGTGCGCCAGCACGGCGATGGCAAGATCACGCGCGAATCGGTGCAGGCGTGGCTTGACACGCACGCCGGCGACTTCTCAAACGTGACCGACTTCGAAGCCTCAATCGAGTCCGGCGACGACACGATAGACATTCCGTGGAAGTCCGAGGCTTCCGAATTCACCTATGCGGACTGCTTCCCGGCCGAGGGCTGAGCCGAAACACCCGCCGCGCGGGTGTCTGCCAGGACTGCCCGCCTGGCACTGACGAAGGCAGGGCAAACGACCGGAGGCCGGACGAAAATGATCTTCACTCTGACGATGAACCTGGACAATGCCGAGGCGGCCGAATCGGGGCCCGATGCCGTGGCGGATTACGTCGCTAACGTCTCGCGGCGCATCCGGGCCGGCCACGGCTCAGGCAAGATCCTTGACGGCAACGGGAACACGATCGGCGAATACGGCATCACCGAGAGCGCCGGGTAACAGCTAGCGGCAGCCAGCCCAGACAGGCACGGGAAAGGATCACGAAATGACCAGAGGGCTAAACGGCGAGATTGCGCTCAGCCGTGAGGATGTCTACGTGGGCACGGTGCCCGGCACCGGCTACGGATACAAGCGGAATCTCCGCGTTACCGTGACGGTCACGATGGAACGCCTGGACCGGCGCGACGAATACGAGACGACCGACCATCGCAAAGTGCGGCGGCCGCTGGATTTCTCCATCACAACCGCAGTCTGGCACCCGGACTGGCGCGACATTGTGTCAGGCGGCGCGACTGTGGAACCGCTGGCCGAGCTAACCGGGTACGCGCCCGGATTCGACGCCGGCAAGGCAACCGCGCTAGTCAAGCTGGCCGGATGGCACCTGAACGGCATGACGGCCGGCTGCGATCACGTGGCGCCAGTCATGGAAACGGACGGCTACGGCCGCACGGTGCCGAGCCTGGACCTAACGCCGCCGTGCCCGGTCACCGGCTACCGCTACGGCTCGGCGTGGCTGGTCCGGGAGCTGCCCGCCGGATTCCTTGACATGGTCAGGCGCTACCTGCCCGGGCGCTAAGCCGAAACGCCGGCCCGCCCGGCGTCCGCGGGAACCTCACCCTACCCGCGCTGATGACTGGCAGGGTGCCAGCGTGAAAGGACGGCCAGCGATGCCGCGAGGTGGCGACAGCCGGGAGGGCTGGATTAACAACGATGAAGGGCTTTACGACTGGTGGCAGTCGTCGGGCCTGTCGATGCGCAAGTTCATTCAGGAGAACCGCGCCGAGATTGACGCGGCAATCCGCAAGGTCACCACGGGCGAGAAGCCCGCCCACTATCTCAAGTACAGCCGGTAACCGCCCGGCATCCCGACCGCACCACGGCACGGAAGGACAGAGAGACCATGCGGGAAATATTCAAGCCCGAGCCCGAGGCCGAGCCCCGGCCTGCCGAGCGGGTGTTCTACACGATCACGGCGGATGACGTCGGCAAGCTCCGCATCCGCACGACCGAGGGCCTGATCCCCGTTGGCGACGTGATCGGCTACGTCCAGGCCGGCGACGTCGGGAAACGGCTAGTCCGGGTGCCAACCCCGGACGGCCACATCTGGCGGTGCGAGAACAACGAGCAGCGCGACAAGCGGCTCAGCCGCTAGGCGGGCTGTCACGGTGCCGCCCCGGTCCTGCCGGGACGGCGCCGCGACGGCCAGGCCGGCCGATCGGAATCCTAGCCAAGGATGAAAGGACCAGACCCATGACCACCAGCCCAAGCCCGGTGATCGCAGGCCGCCGCGGGCGCCACGCCCAAGCATACGCGCCTGCCGGCGACGCCGCCCGGGAGGCGACCGCACGGCCGTACATCGGACGCCGGCGCATCTCGCGAAAGCAGGCCCGTAACCTGCTGGCCGACTCGATCAGGGCCCGCCACGCCGAGCACGCCATGTTTCTCCGCTGGCAGGCTACCGGCGACCCCGCCGATTACCTAGCCTGGTCGCAGCTCGCCCAGGCGGACACGGCATGGCTGGCCGCGCGGTTCGCCAAGAGCGCCGAAGCGTGAGCCCGGACAAGCCGGGCCGGCTGCTGGCCGCATTCTGCGCGGCCATGTGGCCTGTCGTGTGGCTCGTGTCGCTCACCCTGCCGCGCGAGATGCGGCGCACCGCGGGCAGAAACTGATCATCCGCCCGGAACTAGCCCGCTGATCTGGCCGTACGCGGTCGATCGGCGGGCTTTCCGTATGCCCGGGTACCTGCCGGCGCCGGCTCGGCACCGGCCCGCTCAGCCCCGCGCACGGGCGCCCGGTATGTCCGTTTACGAAGCGTCCGGTAGGGGAACCTTCAGCGGACGCCGCCAAATGCACTTGCCGTCAGGTGCCGACCTGCCGAAAGACCGTCTCAGATAGGGTGTACGGTGGATTTGACCGCTCAGCCCCGCTTACCGTACACTCCCCGCATGGGAAACGACACGCTTACGGGCTACGCCCGGTGCAGTACCGTAAAGCAGGATCTTGCCGCCCAGAAAGCGGCCCTCCGCGACCTGGGGGTGACTCCCGGGCGCATCTACCTGGACCACGGGCTAACCGGCACCAACCGCGACCGGCCGGAACTAGGCAAAGCGCTAGCCGCCGTGCGAAGCGGGGACACGCTCGTGACGCCCAAGCTGGACCGGCTCGCGCGATCGGTGCGCGATTTCCAGGACATCGCCGACGACCTGACGGCCCGCGGGGTGAAACTCTCACTCGGCGGCACCATCTACGACCCGGCCGACCCGATGGGCAAGATGTTCTTCGCCATACTCGCGATCTTCGCCGAATTCGAGGTCGACCTGCTCCGCATGCGCACCCGCGAGGGCATGGCCATCGCACGGGCCAAAGGGCACCTCAGGGGCAAGCCGCCCAAGCTGTCCGCTACCAGGCAAGCGCACCTGCTCACCCTGCACCGGGCCGGCGGCCACAACATTACCGAGCTGGCCGAGCTGTTCGACGTCTCGCGGCCGACCGTGTACCGCACGATAGCGCGGGCTAGGGCGGCCAGCTAGGCACCACGCCACCAGGAGCCCCGCCCGGACAGCCCCCGGGCGGGGCTTTCCGCTGCCCGCGCGGGCGCCAGCCCACTCGCGCGAGGCCGCCGCCGTTCAGCATGCGTGTGTTCGGTGAACACGGCAGGCATCCGGCACGCTAAAAGGTAGACACGTTTCGCCTAATGGCGTATCGTGTCGTGTAGGGATCGGAAGTCTAGCCAGAGGGATGGGACACGGTCATGATCGACACTACGCGCAGGGTCACCATCGGTGAGCTGATCAGGCTGGCACGCAAGCTGGGACCTGACAGCGCGGGGCTGGCGCGGCCCGGTACGGCCGAAGACAACCCCGAGTACAGCCGGGCGCTGATCGAACTGATCACCGATGCGGCTGGCCTGACGATGGACAGCGCTGATGAAGTCGCCAGCCTGCTCTACGAGAAGCAGGCCGGGGCGAGGCGGCAGACATGACGATCACCGGGACGGTTACCCGGGTGGTGCGCCGCACGACTGCGCACGGCTCCGTGTTCCTGTCGGTCACGATCGACCGCGGGGACGCCGGGCCGGTCACCATGACCTACCTCAAGTCTTTCACGGAGGCACCCGTCAAGGGCCAGCGGATCACGCTGGAGGGGATGCCCGTGATCAATGACCGGCCGCGCCGGGGAAGCTACCGGGCGAACATCGCCGCCGTGAAGCTGACCGTGCACGAGCAAGAGCCGGCGGATGCCGCGGGCCAGGCGTGGCCTGGCTCCGCGGTCGTGGCCACCACGGTCAACTGCGAGATCGTACTTAACCGCGCCGGGTTCTACGCCCGGTGCACCCGGTGCCCGTGGGTCAGCGAGTACACCGCGAGCAAGAGCGCCGCCCGCAAGTGGGCGAACGCGCACGACAACGACGAGCCGGCGAAGGCGGGGCAGTCATGACCAGGAAGCCCGCCCAGTACGATGCGCTCGGCGTCAAGGTCGACCGCATCCGCTACCGCTCGGTTGACGCGCTACAGCTCGCCCCGGGCATGGTCGTGAAGACGGGCGGCCGGTGCTACGCGATCACGCGGTGGCTGGACAAGCCCGGCGAGCGTCATGGCCGCCGGGCGGCTGTGAGCAGCTCAGCGGGCGAGCCTGACGGCTGCCTGCCGTTCTACGGTGACAGCTTCTACGACGTGCGGGCCGACACGATCCCCGCTGGCCTGATGCCGCCCGCGATCCTCCGGGTGCTCGGCGCCGACGACTGGCTGATCTTCGCCCGGCGCGAGGATGGCGTGCTGGTCTACACCGTAATTGAGGTTGACCCCGCGTGGCTGGATGCCCCGCACCGCGGGCAAGCGGACTTCGGTACAGCCGGATGGCGGGCTGACTGGACATTCATGTTGCGCCGCGTCGCCGTACACCCGGACCGCTACCAGTGGCACGAGTGCGATCACGACACGGACGGCACTTATCTCGGCTGGCCGGAAAGTGACGACGACGCATTCGTTACCAGGAGCCGGGCGCTGCACGTGACCGGCGAGCTACGCGAGGAAGGCTGACCCGTGACGTACGTGATCAAGAGCAAGGTCATACCTGACAAGGACGTGCCCGGACTGACCTGGCATGTCCAGCTTGAGCCCGACGAGTCGCTGAACGCGATGGGCGAGCCCGAAGGCGACGGCTACACCCCGGCCCAGGTGGCCGCGTTCAGGGCCGGCGACTGGGAGTACGTGATCGTTGTCGTGACGCCGCGGCTGGCCGGGCTGGACCTTGACCGCTTCCGTCAGGTGCTCGGCGGGGTGGAGCACGGCCGGGTCACCCTGACCGATGAGGACGACAACGTTACCGGCATCCGCATGATCGACCTGGATTACATGATCGCCGGGATGCCTGACGATGACCCCGGCTACCCGGTGCCAGAGATGATCGCCGAAGCGCGGGCGGACATGGCGGCGAAACTGCCCGCGCTCGCCGCGGACCTCAAGGCGGCCGGGCAGGCAATCAAGCGCGCTGAGCGCAAGCGCTAGGGAGGATCACCGCAATGCAGGAATTCACGCTAGACGAGAAGCGCGCCGCCGCATGGCTTGCCCGTGCCGTAGCGCAGTTCGAGCCGCGGTCCGCGGGTGAGACCAGCCAGGCACCCGAGCTGGAACTGAGCGCGAGCTATGACCCGCACGAGGACGACGGCGGGGCGACGACGTACGACATCGTCGCCGGGGCCAAGGCGAGCGGGCTGATCACCGGGCCGGGCGAGATCGCTTTCGACTACGACGACGACAGCGAAGGCGAGATCGGCTACACGTGGCTGGTTTACCTGGACGGGCCGGGGAGCCTCAAGCTGTTCACCTACTACTCCAAGATCCGGCACCTCGGCGGCCAGGAGCCCGGGCGGGGCGCGGACGCCGCTCTCGCCGTGCTCCGCGAGGCGGTCAGCGCCGGCAATCAGCTGCTCGCCGACCTGGACGGGCATATCGCGTCAAGGCGCTAGCGCGCCCCCAGCCGGCGAGGCGCTGTCAGCAGGTCACGTCAGGGCTGGGATGCACGCTAGGACCACCGAAGGAAGGGAGCAAGGACGTGGATGCGATCGACAACGGCGAGGACTTCATTAACGCCACCGACGTTGACGCACGGATCGCCGACCTGGAGACCACGCAGAAAGGACTCCGGCGGCATGGCAACGACCTTGAGGACTGGGACGCGGAAGAACTAGCCGCGCTGCGCGAGTTGCGCGACGACGCCCGGGGCCTGGCAGGCAGCGGCCTGCTGTCCTGGCCGGGCAGCGTCACCCTGATCCGCGACTCGCATTTCGGGGACTACGCCCGGGACCTGGCCGACGACACCGGGGACTGCCGGGACGAAGGCTCCGTGTCCGCCTATGTCGACTGGCAGGCGTACGCCGATGCGCTCAAGCAGGACTACGCGAGCGTCGATTTCGGCGGGGTTACCTACTGGGCCCGCGGCTGAGCGCGCCACGCTCGGGCTGACGGCAAGCGAGAGAAGGGAATCAGGACGATGCCACGACAAAAAGGGCCGAAGAACCTGGCTGACCGCTTCAAGGGGCTGCTCGGTGAGGCGCTGTCCCGTGACGACATGAGCGTGCGGGAGATCGCGGTCATGCTCGCCGAGGAGGCCGCCAGGGCGCCCGTGCAGGAGCGGGCGCCCGAGGTCACCGATCTCCTGGCGCGCATTCGCAGCATGGAGGCGCGCAACGACGGCGGGTGGCCGGGCGGTGACGTGGTGGACATCCTGACGGAGTGGTTCCCCGCGCTCGGCTACGACATTGACGGGCCGGTGCGGTCGTGAGCGAGCCGGGCGCCACCGTCGTGATCTTCCGCAAGTTTGCCGATGGCGACGTCATCGCCCTGTTCCCATACCTCCCCGCGTCACCCGACCCGGCGATGTGCGAGTCATTCATCCACTTCGGCCAGCACGGCGCCGCGGACCTAGCAGGCGTAATGTCCCGGACGCGGCCCGCGGTGCCGGGTGAGTACGCAGCGCTCAGGCGCGAACTGGAAAGCGCGCCGTACTCCTACCGGCTGACCGTGCGCCTTCGCACCCCGAAGGACGCCGCCGGAGCCAGGGCGGCTGCACTCCGCAGCGACGACGGCTGACTGAACGGGCCGCAGGGCGGCCAGCGTGAACTTAGCGGCATCCCGGGTGCGAGCCCCGGGCGCGCGCGACAGGGCGACGGCCCTGCCTCAGCAACCCCTAGGGAGGCAGTAACAGTGGACACACGGCACGCATGGGAGCCGGCGGCAGCCCCGCCCGCCAGCATGCCCGGCCCGGTAGCGCCGGGCCCCTCAGTCCTGGACGACACCCGCGAATTCCTGGCCAGGTTCATCGACGCCAGTCCCGCGCAGCTCGACGCGATCGCCGCATGGTGCGCTCACACGCACGTGCTAGAGGCGTGCTTCGTGGTGACGCCGCGGCTGCTGATCACGTCCCAGGACCCCGAAGCCGGCAAGTCCGAGACCCTGGCCAGGGTGCGTGACCTGTCACGCAACTCCTGGGCCGGCGGGAAGGGCACCCGGTATGCGGTCCGCGCGAAACTGGACGAGCCCGAGCGCCCCACGTTCATCGTGGACGAGGTGTCCGACGTGTTCGGCCGGTCCGGCAGATCCGGCACCACTCACCCGCTCGGCACGCTGCTGCGCGAAGGCTACAAGTACGGCGCGACCGATAGTTTCGCGTCCAGCCTGGTCGCGGAGGACGTCAACGTGTTCGCCGCCGCGGCGATGGCCGGCCGCGGCGCCGCGGTGCCCAACGACGTCCGGTCCCGGAGTGTCGTGATCACCATGGCCCCCGGCGAGCCGGCCGAGGATTACCTTGTCCGCGAGCACGACCCGCAGGCACTCAAGTACCGGGCGTCACTCGGGCAATGGGCAAAAGAGAACGCCGGGCTGATCCGGGCGTTCCGCGCTCGCGGACTGCACCCGAAGCTGAAAGGCCGCAAGCGGGAAATCTGGGAGCCGCTGTTCGCGATCGCCGGCGCCGCCGGCGGCATGTGGCCGAGGCGCATCCTCGCCGCGTTCCTGGACCTCGCCCTGGACGCGGCGAGCGAGCCTGTGCTCACCCCGCGGCAGACCGTTCTCAGGGACATGTGCCGGGCGAGCGACATCATGATCCCGGCCGGGCTGGTCAGCGACGGGTTCGCGCTCGGCGCCGACTTGCGTGACGAAATGCGCCGGTTCGGCGAGCCGATGTATGAAGCACTGCCCGACCGGGCCCTGTCCATGATGATGGCCGAGGTCGCCCCGGAGCACGGCCAGCGGACCGGGATCGTCGGCCAGCGACGCGGACGCGGATACGTCGTCGCCCTGCTGCGGGCCGAATGGGAACGCCGCGCCCCCGCGGGGACTGTCACCGATCTCGCAGACGTGGACATGTCCGACCCGGACGAGGTCGAGGAGATCCCGGCCCGCACAAGCTACACAACCTCGCCGCGCGGCCCGCTCGCGCTACCTGCGTAAACACAACCTGCACGACCTACACGGAACGCGGATCGCAGTAGACACAATTCGCATGATGGCGTATCGTCAAGATGCGACCTGGACCACGGAAGGCAGATGAGCAGAATGCCAGAGGACACCGACCGGGGGCTGAGCGTCCGGCGCTCGCCCGGTACCGCGCCCGGGTGGCGCGTCGTGCACGACGGCTCCGGCCTGAGCGCCGGGGTGACGCTGAAATACCAGAAGGAAGCGCGGCAGTTCCGCGCCGAGCTCCTGGCCACCGGATGCGACTTCACCCGGCCGTATGGCCGCGGTGACGAGCACGGCAACCCGGGGCGGCTGCAACTCGATCCGCGCTGGGAAGCCTCACGGCAGGTCATGCAGTCATGGCAGGCGAAAGACATCACGCCGCGCTACGACCCGTTCGCCCCGCGGATGACGTTCTGCTGTACCCGCAACGGCGACGGGCTGATCCACGTCACCAACATCCTGGCCGGGATGACCGGGCAGCACCACGTGCACGACGATGAGTCCTTTGCCGCCTGGCGTGCCGGGATCAGCGACGAAGACATCCTCTGGGACAACGGCAAGGTGAAGCGGACCCGGAGCGACAAGCCCTGGCAGCACGTAGAGCCGCACTGCCCGTGCGGCCTGACGTCCGGGCAGAGCAAGGACGGCGCGTGATGGCCCGCCTGCTGATCGGCACCACGCGCCGCCTCCGGTGCGGGTGCGTGAGTCAGTACGGCATGTGGACGGCGAACGTCCTGAGCTGGGCCCGGGTGATCGCGTGCGTCAAGCACATGCCCGGGGCCGGAGGAGACGTCCTGTGATGCTGGTCTACGACGCCGACAGCGGCGAAGTCATAGAGGTTAGCCGCCAGGAGGCCGCGGCCGGGGTGGCGCGTTACGCCCGGTCGCTCAGGCCTGGCACGGCCGCATGCGGCGAGTGGGAGCGGAAAGCGCTAGCCCTGCTGGCCAGCGAATCCGCATCGAGCAGCGCGCGGAAGGCGGCAACAGATTGAACCACGCCGAGCGCAGGCGCAACTACCTGTCGCAGCCCGGCGGCGTGCGTACCCATTCCCTCGGCTCGGAAGGCGGGCTGACGGGTCCGCAGCGGAAGCGGCTGACGAAGAAGATGGGGCACAGGAAGCGGTACGTGCTGAAGCGAAAGCGGGCGGCGGCAACCCCGGGGCCCGCGCTAGCCCTGGCCCGCGAAGACGACACGAAGGGAGCGCAAGACGATGGCCACAGGGTTTGAGATCACCTACTTCGGCGAGCCGACCGAAGCTGACTGGGCTCGGGTCGCCGAGCTGGCCGCGCAAGGCTACACGAGCGGCCAGCTGGTCAACGACGATGAGCCGGACCCGGCGGAAGCGCACTACCACCGCTCGGACGGCAAGCCAGGCAAGCGCCGGCTAGCACCGTGCTACTGCGACACGCCGACCACGGCCAGCCGGCCGGGCAGCTAGGAGGAACTCGTCTCATGGAAATCAACAGCACGGAACAGCTCATGGGCCTGCTATTCAAAGACCGGCCCTACACCGCCGAAGAACAGGACGCGATCAGCCGCATGGTTGATGCGCAGAAGGCCCGCAAGGCGGCCATCCGCGAGGCCGTAGCAGCTGACCCGCCCGGCTATGCCCTGCCCGCCTACGCGGACCGCCGTTTCGTGCCCGGCCGGGGCAGCATTCCCGTGACGGTGCATGGCGTGGTCCCGGACGGCCAGTCGTCGCGTATCGGCGACGTCGTGCCGATCGGGGACCGCTGGCAGGGCGAGGCGCTCGCGTGCGGCGGGGAGCCCGTCCGCGGGCCGGGCCGGGATTCCCTGGACGAGGCGGCGCTCGATGTCATCGCCGAATACGTCTACGCCAGGCTGGGCTAGACAAGATTCGGATGATGACGTATCATCGAAGTATCGGGCACAGCCTAACCTAGCCAAGGGAGCACGCAGCATGCGGGACAGGGTGACAGGCGCCGAACTGGACTTTATCGGCACCGAGATCGTGGTCGCACTGGGCACGTGGACTGTCGACCACGAGTGGGCGAAAGAGTACCGGCACAACATCATGGCCGACGGCCCCGAGGGCATGCGGATCTGCATCGAGCCCGGCCGCAAAGCCGGGCGGCTCGCCATCCACGGCACCTACCCGTACATTCCCGGCCGGCACGCAGGAACCCGGCTTAAGCGGGTCGAGATCACCGTCGCCGCCTCCCGCGGCCCCGACGCGATCGCGCGCGAGATCGAACGCCGGGTGCTCCCCGAGTACCGGAAGATCCTTGCCGGGTACCACGCCGAGCTGGGCGAGGAAGAGGAGATGCGCCGCCGGCGCGACGCCTTCGCCGCGAAGATCCTGCGCATCGCGCCAGGCGCAACGGCGACCCATGACCAGTCCGCCAGCTATGCGGACTTTGGCCAGGGCAAGAACGCGCGGATCGGCTACAGGGCCGACTCGGTCAACCTCGAACTGCGCTGGCTGCCCCCCGACGTGGCGCTGCGCATCATCGAGATCGCCGCGAAAGCACCCCGGGCCTGAACGGCCAGGAAGGCTGATCCCCCATGACCACCGAGATGCCGGAAGGCTGGCAGCCGCTGCCCGCCGGGTACGTGATCCCCGGCCTGGCCCCGCCGGTCCTCCCGCTCTGCGGGCGCGCCGATCGCACGGGGGCAGGCTGGAACTCCACCTGCGATTCCCCGGCCACGCACGGCCATCAGGGCGAGCGCGGCTTTGACGAGTACGCCTGCGCTCCCCACCTCGCAGAGGCGGCCCGCACCTTCGCCGACGGCAGCCAGGAGGGCTGATGGCCAGGAACATGCTCAGCGCAGACAACGGCCGTGTGGTACTGAACCCGCGCCACGTGGCCTACATCCGCATTGAGGACCAGGAGAAGCCGCGCAGCGCGACAGGCGAGCGCGAGTTCCAGGTCGTCGCCTGGGACAGTCAGCGCGAAGCCAGCGCCAAGTGGGCGCTTACCCCGTGGACCAGTCACGCCGAGGCACTCAGGGTCTTCGGCCAGGCCGCGGAACTCATCACGGGCGGCTAGCCCGGCCCCTTTAACGCACTACCAGCCAGGAGGGAATCAGATGCCACCGTACATTTTCAAGATGCCGGAGAACACGCCGGAGCTAACGCACGAAGGACTGACCGCCTGGATTGAGGGTCACGACACGCTCGACATCGGCACCACGGTGCACGTGTGGCGGGATGACGAGCACGTGATGTTCAGCCTTTACGGCACGGTCCTCGCCCGCATCGGCCGCCACTTCGTCGAGTTCACCGAGCACGGCGACCGGCACCTGGCCACAACGCAATGGCTGAGCAAGATCGTCTACGACAACGGGGCCGGTCCCCGCGAGGTGCTGGTGAGGCCAGACGACAAGGACGCGGCGGTAGCCGCACTACGAGAGGCGATGTGATGGCCGCCGCGGAGAACGACTGCATGTACTGCGGTCACCCCCTTTCCGGTGACCACGATGGCTGGGCCCATGCCGTCTGCGAGCGCGTGGTCAGGGCCGACAACGCTGCCTGCGAGGTAATCGACAACGGGCGCCCGAGCAAGGTTGAGCGGCGCCTGCGCAAGCAGGGCCGCTGCCCGTGGCAGATCCGGCCCAATGGCTGGGACGGCAGCGCCATCTACTGCGGGCGGGAGATCACCGATACCGGGGGTGACGACCCGGACCTGTTCTGCCTTGAGCACCAGTGCCAGTACTACGGCGACGACGAGGGGGCCGCTCAGGAGCGCTGGGAACGCACCGAGCAACTGCTGGAGGAAGCCGGACTAAGGGAGGCAATGTGATGGGCGTTTACGGCCGGATCGTGACCTACGAAAGAGCCCTTCGGGCCGGACGTAATGGTGCCACCGCGAATGCTGCGGTTATGGCGGTAACCATTGAGCTACTGGCTGCGGACTGGGGATTTCCGCCCAAGCCGGTCTGGGAAGGTGCGCAGCGCAGAGGGCTTAAGGCGGCGCAGGTTATGGACCTGCTGGACCAGTACGGCATGGATGCGGTCAGATTCCTGGAGGTGATCTGATATGGCGCCCGATGGCCAGTGGCGCACTGACTGCACGGGCGTGCAGCCCGACGGCGACATCCAGGCCGGGGAGTCCTTCAGCGTCCGGTTCATCCGCCCGGACCTGCCCGGCTCGCTGCTCACGGTCACGTACGCGGTCCAGGCGCCCAGGAGCGACAGGGACTATTACGAGATCGGCTACCGGCTCGATCACTGCTCTGACGGCGGCCCGGATGGTGACCCGTGGACTTGCGTCCGGTACGAGCACGGTTCCCGGCTGAGCTGCAGGGAGCGCAACGCCAGAGCAACTGGCGGCTCGCTGGGCTTACTACGGTGGCCGATGCTGGATGTGCCAGGCACCAGCCACGCTAATGGATCACGTCAAGCCACTTGCCCGCGGTGGATCGGCGTGGCCCGCGAATCAGCGGCCAGCCTGCTGGCCCTGTAACAGCAGGAAGGGTGCGCGGTGGCCGTATCCCGCCTCCCAGCTCGCGGCCTAACGAACGGAGGGGATGATCATGAACGATGACGACTATCAGGTGACCGTGAAGCTGCCGCCGGGCATCCACGCCGAGATCCTCGCCGGCCGCGACATCGTCACCGGCGGGCATCTCGCCTACGCGATCGTCTGGGCCGACCGGGTCGGTGACACCTGCCCGCAGTGCGGTCAGCCGGTCGCCCGGGTCATCGACCGCTGCCCGGTGCTGCTCGACACCGGCGCCGGGCAAGGCGGCGCGATCGAAGAGTGGTCCAAGCAACATGGCTGCGGCGAGTGGCTGTCCGTCGACTGGTTCACCGCGGCGGACACGAGCGGCGCGGCGATCAGCCTGTGCGCCGAGGCGCTCGCCGTCGCGCACGCCGAAGAGATCCGCGACGGGCGGCAGAAGATCCGCCGGCGGCTTGAGAGGAACCTGCGGGAAGCGCTCGCCCGTCTCGCCGAGCCGCTTGAGAACGGCGAGACCGCGGAAGACCGGGAGCACGAGGTGACGACCGGCGGCGAAGTCGAGCCCGGCGTGTTCCGGGAAGGCTCCGGATGGCTCGCCTGGGACTACGACCCGGCCGGGGACGAAGAGGGGATCACCGTACGTGCCAGCGACCTGGCCGGCAGCTAGCGAGGGGACATGTACGCAAACGATGACCACGATGCCAGCAAGGTCGTGGTCCGCGCACGGGCGGAGAGGGTGATGAATGCCATTGACAGCATCTCCCGCCGCCGTCCCGCGAGCGCCCGCAAGATTACCAGGATGGCCTGGCGGCCGGGCGAAAGCCCCCTGAAAGAAGACGCCGTCAAGAAGATCCTGGCCGACCTGATCGGCCGGAAACTCGTCAGCTGCCGCGAGGCCCATGCGCCAGAGGGCACGCATACCGTCTATGAACTCACCGCACTCGGGCAGGCCTCGGTCCGCCCGGCTCACCAGTCAGCCAGGAGCGACAGCTAGAGAAAGGGGAATGCCATGTACGTAAACGTTGAGAACAACGGCACGACCGTCACCCTAACCTGCCCGTACAACACCGGCATCATCAACCGTGCCAAGCCCATGGGCGGGTCGTGGAACGGGGCCAGCTGGCAGTTCGACGCCCGTGACGAAGACCGGGTACGCGACCTTGCCCGCGAAATCTTCGGCACTGACGGCTGCGCCGCCGACGCGGCCGACCTGGTCACCGTTCGCATCAAGCTGAAGGACTTCGCTGACTATCAGCACGCGACGTTCGCCGGGCGGCGGATCGCCGAGCGCCCAGGCCGCGACCAAGGGGTCCGCTTCGCGGACGGCGTCGTTGTCGTCGAGGGCCGGGTGCCGTCCAGCGGCGGCAGCATGAAAAACCCCGCGCTTGCTATCGACTACAACGTGATCGCCGAGATCCGGGACATCCCCCGGGCCGCGCTCAGCGTCGTGAACCCGGGAACATACGCGATCACCGGCGAGCAGGCTGACATTGCCGCGCTGGCCGCCGAGCGTAAGCGCCTCGCGGCCCGCATCGCGGAAATCGACACGCTCCTGGCCGCGCCATGAGCGCCATCGTCTGCGAGCGGACAGCTCGCCAGCGGCACAGGTGCTCCCGCTGCCGGCTGCCGATCGAGCCGGGCACGCGCTACCAGGAGTGGAAAATACCGCCCGCCGGCGGGATTGGCTACCAGAGCTGGAAGACCGAGCGCGTTCACCGCACCTACGGCGACTGCATCTCCCAGCCGTGCTCGTGGCGCTGCGGGCGGGATCCGGATCGCGCCCCCGGCGATCTTTGCTGCCTGTGCGAACCAGGCGCGGCGGCCCGCCTAGCCGGCTGACCCGCCGCCAGCGTTCACGGGTCCGCCGTGCGCGCTGCGATCAGGGAACCCGACCCACCCGGACCGGACTAACTAGGAGGAAAGATGACCCAGCCAGCCGCGAGAACCCCCCTGACGCTCGTGCAACTCCATGCCATCGCGGCCGATACTGACCGTCTCGCCGAACTTATCGACACCCCGTTCGCCAAGTGGGCCCATGGCTGCCACCACATCTCCCTGCGGCTTCTCCGCACCGGCGTCTTCGGCCCCGGGCGGATCGCCCGCGGATTCGCCCCCGGTGTCGGCAGCCAGCATTCATGGATCGTCCTCGGCGATGACGTGTATGACCCGCTGGCGGCCTGCGTGGACCCCACCATCTGGTCCTACGTCGACCACCTGCCCGGTATCCGGGTCGGCCCGGCGATTGCCATGCAACTGCGCCCGCACGGTTCCGGCAGCATCTGGGACGCTGGCAAGCCGGTCAGCCGGGGCGGCCCGCCAGTGGAGCTGACGCCCAGCTTCAAGATGTCGGGCCCGGCCCGGCGGTTCGTGGAGATGATCAGCCCGCTGGACCGATCCGGCTGGAACATCCTGTTCAGCCTGCCCATGGGCGGCTGGCCGTCCGGCGAGATCATCGCCGCTGCTGATGACACGCCGGACCTTACCGCGCTGGTGCCGGTCGACATCCTGGGCATGGTCACCGACCGCAACCCGGGCAACCTGTACCGCTGAATCCGCACGCGCTGCGGTCAGGCCGGCCACCAGCCGGATGCAGGTCGCGCTCAGGAAGCCCGGCCTGACCGCTCGGCCCGGTAGTCGGCGTTAATCGAGCGGACCGCCTCGAAGTCGTCGTGCACGGCGTCCAGCGCCTCCCGGCACGCCGTCACCAGTTCCTCGGCCACGTCGTAGTCAAACTGCGCGTCCGCCGCGGCGATCACCGCATGTGCTTTGCGGATCTCCACCGGGCCGTCCGCGGAAAGCAGCGCTTTCGCGTAAGCGACTTTCGCCGCGCGTTTCGCCTCAGCTTTCCGGGCCGCCAGGTCCCGCAGCTCGCTGACTTTGGCCCACGCGATCCGCCGGGTCGCGATCATCACCCGGTTGATCTCAGCCGGGGCCATGTCCTCGCTGAGCGGCGTGGCGTCCAGGTCACCGTCCCAGGTCACGTTGCCCCCGTCACGGCGCCGGCCATTGCTTACTTCCCGTCCGCGAGGCCTTCGATCTCGCGCGCCAGGGCGGAGAATTCGCCGGCTAGCTCCCGCATGACCGGCACCATCGCCAGGTCACCGGCGGTGATCTCGCTGTCGTAAAGATGCTGCGCGCCGGCCAGGAGGGCGTCGGACCGGGTGCGGAGCGCTGCGATCACCTTCGCGGCGGTTGCGTCTGCCATCTGGCCAGCCTTTCAGTTGCCGTGGCTGACGGGACGCCAGCCGCGCAGGCGGCTGGCGCCCCGCCGGCTTTTACCGTGACGACGGGAGGGCAGGGAGCCACTTCCGGGCTGTGGCCGCCCGCCGGCCTTGCCGCCGCAGCGTTTGCCAGGCCGGACACCCATCCCTGAGCGCCCCCCCTTATCTGGGGGATTCTCCTTGCAAGACCCATTCGGCGAGTTTCAGCAGTTCGCCGGGGGTTGCGTTCGACTTGAGCATGTTTGCCCGCAAGCTGATGACGTGCACGTTTCCGGGGATGTAGCCGAGCATTGGGTCGATCTTGTCGAGGCTGGCGCTATCAGGTCCGTGCCGGCCGTGACCCATCACAAGCGGCATGCCCAGGACGGGGCAGGTCTCCGGGATGGTGACGTCGGCCTCGGTGATCGTGAACGCGATCCCGTCGCGGGCGGCGCGGCGGCCGGCTGCTGCTAGCAGCCGTTTCTCCCAGCGCCGCTCGGCAGCCTGCCGACTGATCTCCTGCCGTCGGCGAGGGTGAGCTTCGGACCATGCCTTGTTGACCGTTTTCATGCAGGGCTTGCAGTAAGTCTGGACGCCGTGCGCAGTCCGGCGGTTCCGGTGGAACTCGGCTAGCGCCTTCGTCTCGCCGCAGCGACAGCATCGCTTGGTAGTGGTCAGGTCGACTTCCGCCGGCCGGGCGGCGCGGCCGGCTGCTAGCGCCCTGCCGAGTTCCCGCTTGCACTTCCTGCAGTAGGGCTGCAGGCCATCGCGCCGACTGTCGTCGCGGTGGAAGTAGCTAAGCGGCTTGTCGAGGCCGCACCGTGGGCACGTCTTCGCCGTCACGGCGGTCACGACCATGCGGGGTTGGCCTTGTCGCCGAGTACCGGGCCGGGCTTTTCGTAAGTCCCCTGGTAGTTGTACGTCAGTTCCCCGGCCGTGAACATGCCAATCAGCACGTACCTGGACAGGACCACGGACCGGCCGCGGCGGGCCTCCGGGAGGGCGTAGAACCGCACCTGCGGGGGCAGCCGGGCCGGGAGGGTATGACGCTGCCCGTCCGCCGGGCCGCCCTTGCAGACGCCCGTGTAGGTCCGCGCAGGGGGCGTGTACGCCTCGGTCCAGGTGCCGGTGCCCGGGGTTCGCGTCACGCTGGCACCTCGGCCTCACCCGGAACGTCGGCGCCGCACCACGGGCAGGCCGTCTTGCCTTCCGGCATGTATGGCTCCTGGCAGGTAGCGCAAATGATCACGCCGTATGCTTCACGCCACGAGCCGACCGACAGGCCGCGCAGCTCGGTACACCCCCAGACAAGTGCGTCCATGCGGTCCGGGCTGCCCAGGAGGCTATCCGGAGTCCACGAGCACATCTCGTCCTCTAGCTCCGGGAACACCCCGACATGGTGCATTCTGCGCTGTTCGTACAGCGCAGACACCGGCTCGGCCCGGGTCCGCTTGCCGCGGGTCGCCCGCACCGACCGGTACGGGATCTGCGGGTCAACGGTCCGCAGCAGGGACCGGATGTAATCCCCGCCGTTGTTGACCTCTGCCACGACCGAGTCGGCCTGGTACTGATGGTAGGCGCCGACCGCCTTGCGCATCGTCGCATCCGGGGTGCCCCGGAACGTCAGGTCGGCCAGCACGTAGCCGTGCCCGCCCGGGCCCTCCCCGACGACCACGATGCCCGTCTGGTCGGAATCCTCGCCCGACGTGGTGGCCGGGTCGATCGCGACGACGACGCGGTGCAGCTGCGGCACCTCGCCGAGCTTCACGCGGGCCGCGTCAATGTCATCGCGGGCCCACAGTGCGCCATCAACGTCCTCGAGGAGCTCGCCTTCGAGCTCTTGCCGGCCCAGCCTCGTGCCGCCGTAGCGGTGCCGGAGTTCCGCGAGCGCCGCCGCAGACAGGTTGTCGGCGTTCTCCCACGTCGACCCGCGGGTAATGTGCACAGAGCCGTCATCGCGGCCGACCAGGTCCCTGATCAGCGGGACGAGTCGGGGGGTCGTCGTGACGACCACCCGGGGGAACTCGCCTACCCGCAAGGCGGGCATGAGGCCCTCGTACCAGGTCTGCGGGTACCGCCACGAACCTAGCTCATCGCAGTTATGGACCAGGATGCGGCCGACGACGAACTCGTGAACGCCCTCGACCTGGAGGTCGTATACGTCAGCCCGCCCAGCGGGCTCGAGCCTCGCGACGCGCATGCCGCTGACGGCAGAGACCGGAGCAGAATCGCTGGCGACCGTCCTTGGGGGTGAACAGGTTGCCGCAGGCTGCGCAGGCCGGAATTCCCAGCCGTGCGCGGTTGCGGGCGCGCTTCGCGCCGTCTCCTGCCCTCTGGCGGCAGGCGGGGCCGCAATAGACGGTGCGCCGGTCTGGCGGGGTGAAGCTGTCGCCGCACCATTCGCATTGCCGGTCGGCCAGCGCGTCCTGTCCGCGTTTGCGGTGATCAGCGCGGAAGGCGGCGGCGCGGCAGTTGGGCGAGCAGTACATGGCCCGCTGGCCCTTGGATTTGAACGAGGTGCCGCAGACGTTACAGGCGAAATCGCGCTCCGGCCGGTTGGCCCATGAGTTGCGCGATATGCCGGACCGCTCGGCTGTGGCGAGGACGGCAATGCCGCGGGGCTCGGTGAGGTTATGGTGCCTGGTGTGCTCGGCCTTGGTGAGCAGTTCGAGGTTGCCGGCGCCGTTGTTGACCTTATCTTCGTCCTTGTGATGCACAGCGTGGCCGTCAGGTATCCGTCGCTTATGGGCGCGCTCCCAGACGGCGACGTGAAGCAGGCAGCCGGTGCGATCCGCGTAATGGCCGCTCTTGCTGCGGCGATAGAAGCGGACGCCCTCCCATTCGATCCAGGCCGGTGGCCCGTAGGCGAATTCCATACATTAAGAATATCGCCAGGGGCCAGCGTTCGTGCTTCCATCCACCCGGCGTGTTGCGTCCAAATCCGGTGGCCTGCCGTGACCCGGACGCTCGCCCCTCCGTCTGTAACGACGCGCACAACGGGCGCGGCGCGGGCCATCAGCCGCTGCGCGAGCACCCGGCGCCATCCCTGCCGCGTCCACACCCTCATGCCGGGTCGCACGTCCTCAATCGGCACGGGCCCGCGAGATGTGAGTACGGGTTCCCCCCGGGCGACGCACCATGCACCGGACAGGTTGGCGCCCCGCAGGCGCTCCGGATTATCGGCCGAGTAGCCGAACAGGTGGGACCCTCCCGCGAGGGTGATCATCAGCTCGTTGCGGTGATAGCTGGCCAGCTCGCCCGGCTGGAGTGCTGCCAGAATGCCCGTTGTGCCCTCTATAGCCGTTTTGCGCACGTCCCTGAAGGTTGGGGCCACCACGGCCCACTCTGTCCCTGGATACCGAATTGCCTGTTCCGTTAGCCACTGGGCGCCTTGCCACGTTTTGCCCAGCCCGCGCCCGGCCATCACGAGCCAGACATTGAAGGTCATATCGGGCTTGTCGCACCCGCATTTGTAGCCGTTCGCATCCGGCAGGCAGTGCCGCGGGTCGTCCGGCGGCAGCTGCTTCGGCCGCGCCAGCTTCCGCCACGGCCGGGGGGTGGTACTGCGCCGCACCGCCAGCTCAGCCGCGAGCCGGTCGCGGAGCTGCTGCTTCGCATGAGGCGGAAGCTGATCCCACGATGGCTGCGGCACTGCGGCCTCAGGCCCCCGGCGGGGCCGCGCTCTCGATAGCGGCCACCGTGCCGTCCGCCACCTGCTTCGGCACGTCGCCCAGACCCGAAAGCTGCTTGACCAGCGTCTCGATCTCGGCATCAAGATTATCGGGCGTCGGCGCCTTCTGCGGCGGGGCGTCGATGCCGAGCAGCTTTCGGCGGGACTCGCTGATCTTCAGCAGAAGCGTGCCGAGCTGGCTGACTTTGTCGACGGCGTTGACGAGCATCGTGCCGTCGTCGTCCTTGACCACCTTGCCCTGGGAGACGAGGTAGTGGGCTTCCTGCATCGCGTCCCAGGCCTCGCGGGTCAGGTCATCGAGCTTGTCCAGCTCAATCTGGCGCCATTTGTCTATATCCTCCCGGTACATGTCCTGCATGGCGCGGGTGCAGGCGCCGACGGCGGACGCGGGTGATTTCCAGCCGAGCTGCGCGGAAATCTGCCGGTGCGTGTACCCGCGGGCGCGCAGGGACAGGGCTTTGGCATCGCGTTCACGATCGGCGACGGTGCGGCTGCGCGGCATGGCGGCACCTCCTCGGAGGATACTAGACAGCGTTATCAGAATCGCGTATCATCGGCGTAGCGGCGCGTCCGGGTCGGCCCCGACGCCATTAACCCGATGGCATATCGTGATCAAGGAGGGCGGCGGCGCGATGACGGGAGGCGGCGAGACGATGACACGGCGCAGCAAGCTGGCCAGCCCCGGCAGCGGGGCGATCGGCCTTGGCTCGATCGGTGCCGCCGGCCTTGACATCCGGCACGTGACCCGGGAGCCGGGCCCTGGAGGAGCGGACTGCTGGATCTGGGCAGCCCGCCAGGCGCGGATCGCGTTCGGGCCCGCGCGGTACGGCGGCGATCGGGACGGCTGGCATGTCTGGGTCTTCGATCTCGAGGCCGGCGAATGGGCTGCCGGGATTCCGCGCTGGCGGCCCGACGCCGAGGCGTGCCTCGCCGAGGTGACGGCCGCGATCGGCGCGGCATCGACGCGGCTGGCCAGCATCGGCGAGCTAGCTCACGCGGCCGGGCTGAAGAAGGCGGCGACCTGGCACCGGATGCGGAGCGCCGGGGCGCCGCTTCCGGCCCTTGTCAGCAACGGGACGACCCGCATCTGGTGGTTCTCCGACGGCGTCGCCTACCTGCGCGGCGAGAAGGACGCCTACCTGGCCGAGCTCGGGCTGGCGGACTGGCGCCCGGCGCCGGAGGGCCTCGTGGCGCTCGACGACATTGCGGCGGCGGCCGGGAAGCTGAAGTCGGTTGCCTGGGTGAAACTCAACCGGCTCGGCGCTCCCGGGTACGTTCAGCTGCGCTGCGGCCGCATCTACCGCAGCCTCCGGGAGCCGGTCGAGTACGTCAGCGTGGACCTGCCGCCCGGGCGGAAGCCTCACGACCAGGCCGAACCTGCAGCGGAGGCGCCGTGAGCGGCGCGACGACTTCGCTCAACGACTTGCCGACGCTGCTCAGCGCGGCCCTGCAACTCGGCGCAGGAGAGGTGCCAGGCTGGTCAGGCGACGAGCGCCGGCTTCTGAGCGACGTGCCTAAGTACGCGCTCAACATCGCTGAGCTGCGCGAACGCATACGCGCGGGCCAGGACCCGCTCGGCGATGCCTTCTGTGCGATCCGCGGCGCAGAGGAACGCCGACCGCTCGGTCAGACCTACACGCCGCCCCTCATCGTCGCGAGCATGATTCAGTGGGCCGAGGCCCAGGAGGAGCCGGCACGAGTGATCGACCCGGGCGTTGGCTCAGGCCGATTCCTCATGGCGGCCGGCCGGCGCTGGCCCCGGGCTAACCTGGTCGGCGTCGACATTGATCCGGTAGCGACTATCACGGCTAGGGCCAACCTGGCGGCCACCGGAGCAGGTGACCGATCACTCGTGACCGTAACCGACTACCGGGCATTGAGTCCGGATCCGATATGCGGCCGGACCCTCTACGTGGGCAACCCGCCGTACGTACGCCATCACCAGATCGCCGGCGAGTGGAAGAAATGGCTAGTAGACACGGCCCGCCAGCACGGCCTTGCCGCCAGCCAGCTGGCTGGCCTGCACGTTCACTTCTTCCTCGCCACGGCAAGCCACGGCAAGCCTGGTGACTTCGGGACGTTCGTCACGTCAGCTGAATGGATGGACGTGAACTATGGCCGGCTAGTACGAGCGTTGCTACTGGATGGCCTGGGCGGCCATTCGGTTCACGTCCTAGACCCCACAACCGCGGCATTTGCGGACGCTGTGACAACGACCGCAGTGTCATGCTTCCACCTGGGGCGCCAGCCGACCTCGATGCGGCTACGCCAAGTCAGGCGGGTCCAGGACCTGGGGGCATTGTCAGGCGGCCGGAGGGTTTCCAGGGCAACGCTCAGCGAAGCGGGCCGCTGGGGGCCTCTGGTAAGAGGAACGCCGAAGCTCGCCGAAGGCTACGTGGAACTCGGTGAGCTATGCCGCGTTCACCGTGGCCAGGTCACTGGCGCGAACTCGGTTTGGATCACGCGGGCTGGCGCCACGGACCTGCCCGTCAGCGTCCTGTTCCCGTCAGTGACGCGGTCCCTTGAATTGTTCAATGCGGGGCCTGCTCTTGCGGACGCGACGGCATTGCGGCTGGTCATCGACCTGCCAGAGGATCTTGACGAGCTTCTGGCCGGGGAGCGGAAACTAGTCGAGAGATTCCTGGCGCAGGCGCGGAGGGCCGGCGCTGCGGACGGGTATATTGCCCGAACCCGCCGGCCATGGTGGAGGGTGGGGCTAAGGCGTCCAGCTCCTGTGCTGGCAACGTACATGGCACGTCGGCCGCCAGCATTCGTGCGGAACGTGGTCAATGCCCGGCATATCAATATCGCCCACGGCCTTTACCCGCGGCAGCCCCTGGCCGACGATGTACTAGACGATCTCTTGGCGTATTTGCGCGTCTCCGTCCGCGCCGGGCAGGGCCGCACCTATGCTGGCGGCCTGACCAAGTTCGAGCCGCGCGAGATGGAGCGGCTGCCGGTCCCGAGCCCGGAGGTACTTCTGCGCGATGACGCAGGCAGTCCCGCCCGAGTGGGACGTTGAGCACCTGGAGGATGCGCGTCAGGCGAGCATCGCCGCGTTCAGGCATGAGCGCGTCGGCGAACCCCTCGAACGGTATCTGACCTATTTCCAGGCTGCCAGGGTCGCCATCGACGCAGTCCTTGAGATGACCGGCGACCTGCTCCGGGTCCGCGAGATGGCTGTCGAACTCCTCGCTGACGACCAGCTAGTAGACGCAGCCAGGTACATCGCCTCGCCGCCGATCAGCACGGATGACCTTGAAACAGTCGCCGGGGTCACGCTTGCCCCAACGCTAATTCGGGCCGACCCGGCGCGTGCCGGCCGACTGATGGACACGATTCTGCTCGGGCTTGACCGGGAGCGGTTCCCCTGGCTCAGCGAGCACCGGGAGGCGACTGAGGCGGAGCGCGGCACAGCCGCGGTATCCACTGCGGCAATGCTGGCGTTCCGGAAGGTCGAGACGTGGCGGCGCCAGGAAGGCAAGACGAGCCAGGAGCAGCAGGTCAAGACTTACCTCGTTGAACAATGCAGCTTCACCGAGGTGCCGCGCCGGCCGATCACTAATATCAGCATGGCGCCGGGCCCGGGCGAGTTCTGCGGGGAATGTGACGTTGGAACTCGGAAGGCAGACATCTCCGTGCGCCTACAGGACGGTCGACTCATGCCGATCGAGTGCAAAGTGTCCAATAGCACTACCAATAGCTATAAGCGCATCAACAACGATGCGGCCGTCAAGGCCGTTTCGTGGCGCCGGGAGTTCGGCTCGGCAAATGTCGTACCGGCTGCGGTACTCTCCGGAGTGTTTGCTCTCGCCAACCTCAAGTACGCGCAGGATAATGGCCTGAGCCTCATCTGGGCACACGATCTTGACCCGCTACTGACCTTCATCGAGGCGGCCCGGCCCTGACCGTACGGGCGGGCCAGGGCACTAGCCGCAGGTGTCGGTGCCGGGCGTTACCGTCCGCCTATGGACGAGAATTACCGTCTTGCGTGCCAGTGCCCGGCATTCCCGCTCGGCTGCGCATGGCCCGACTCCTGCCCGTCACCGGAATCCCGGACGACGGATTCCGCCACCGCCGCGGTTCCGGGCGGGGGCGCGGGCCACGCTCACGGGCAGCCTGAACGGCGGCCTGCCGAAGGTCCGGCTCTGCGGCCTTAACCGCGCCAGGATCACATGCTTGCGACGTCAGCAGGTCGTTGCGGAGCTTCCACATCCGTTCCGCCGCGCCGGGGTCGAGCCGTTCCCCGATCGCGTCCAGGTTCCCGGGCGGGCCGTCCTTGCCTGGTTTCACGAACTGCCTACGACGATCAGGCCGCCCCGGCACGACTGCTCGTGAGCCCGGCGTTCTTTCATGGCCGCGGTCAGCTGCCACTGGCTGTTCGCTGTCCACGTCTTCCCGCAGAACCGCTCGCCGTTCGTGCACAGCAGCACGGCTGGCAGGCGGATCGGCCGGCCGACCACCTCGCCGGGGAGCGCGCCGGACGGATTAGACGTAACCTTCACATTCAAAGGGTGTCTCCGGGTTCGGGTGGCAGTGTTTCGGGCCACACGACATGTTCGTCCGGCCATTTCCCGGCGGGCCAGAACTCGACGGACGCCAGGTTGCCGTTCTGATGGAATTCGAGGCGTTTCACCCGGGGGCACGCCCTGGCATGGGTTGCCCCGCAATGCTGGCAGCGGTTCTCGCGGAACCTGGCCCACACTTCCCGGGCCTCGGCGTCAGTGAACTCCGGACCCGGCAGGTCTAGTTCGGTCACGGGTTCTGCCAGCTGGCCGTCGTGGCCGAGGTAGCTTTCAGCACCTGCCCGGCCACAGGGGTGCCGGTGACGGTGACGCCGCTGACCTGGGTCACTTTCACCGCGCCCGACTGGCCGTCGACGCTGATCACGTACAGCCCGGACAGGGGGGCCGGCAGCACCGGGGCCGGGGTCAGCGCGGACATGTCGACCGTGGAGCCGAGGGACGAGGGCAGCGAGATGGTGAACGGGGCCTGCGCTACCCCGGCGACAGCTTCGGTGACGGTGTAGTAGAACGGCGACGGGCTGAGCACCGCGCTGTCAGTGCACGGCAGGACGACGCTGAATGCGCCGGCGGACAGCCGGGCCTGGACCGGGGTGCCTGCGAGGATGACCTTGCCGGACGGGTCGGTGAGCGCAGATCCTGGCGTGAACATGACCACGCCCTGGGCGGGGCTGCCGAGCGCGTCCAGGTAGGACCCGGTGACGGTGATCGTCGTAATGCCGCCGGGAAGCACCAAGCCTGACCACCTTCCCCCGCCGGCGCTAAGGCGCCTGCGTCAGGCCCGCGACCACTGCAGGTAGTGCGAAGCCAGGCTGACGGTCAGGCTGGTGGCGCTCCCGCCGCCGCTGTGACCGCTTGCGGTGACCACGTAGGCAATGCGGTAACGCGGGCTAGGCGCGGTGACCTCATCGGCCGCCAGGTGCTTCGCGAGCAGCGCGGCCAGTTCCGGGCCGAGCGCGCCGGTCCCGTGCGTGCCTTCCGTGACGTGGCCCAGCTGCTCGATGACCTCGTCGCGGCTGCCGACAGCGGTGAAGCTGAAGGACATGCGGTTTCCTTCCGTCCTGCGGCGTGTCGCATCTGGTATTTTCCGGGCATGGGGAAACTCAGGCCACTCGACATGGGCGAGGTCGCCCGGCTGTACGACGCGGGCATGTCCACCCGGCAGATCGGCGCCAGACTCGGCGCCGCCGGGAAGACGATCCAGCGCAGGATGAAGCGTGACGGGATACCGCGGCGCGCACCCGGATGCAACGGCGGTGACCCCGGATGGTCAGAGCGCATGACCATGGCCCGCGCCGCCGCCAGGGCGTCCGGGCGGCCGAGCCGCACCCAGCGAGGACGGCTGGCGCAGCAGGAACGCAGCCGCGCCCGCGCCGCCATCCTCGCCGCCGCCGCGGCCCCCGGGGCGACCCGCGCAGGCATCGCCGGGCAGACCGGGCGCACGTACTCGCTAGTTTGCAAGGTGCTGCGCGAAACCGCTGACGTGCAGGTGCGGGACGGCCGGCATGCCAACCCTGGCCGGCCGAAGAAAAACGCCTAGCTACTGGCCTTCGTCCTCGGCGCCGGCCAGTACGCCGAGCTGCTCGGCGGGCAGCAGCAGCACCCGGTTAGTAATCCCCATGTCGTCGGTGACGGCTTTGAGCCAGTCGCCGAAGTCGCTGAACTGCGCCGGGGTAATATCCCACGGCACCCGGATGACCAGGGTGTCGGCCGGCCCGGCAGCGGCCACCCGGTCGCGCAGCGCGGCGATCGCGTCTTCGGCGGGTACCGGCGTGGCGGGCAGGTCAGCCAAGATCCCCTCCTGTACGCTCCGGCGCGTGGACGCGGAGGGGGAACCAGCCGGGGCAGGCGCCAGGGTCTTCGAGGTGCGCGCCGAACGGTGGTCAGGCGGCTGGGAGATGCACGTAGACGGAATCGGCGTCACCCAGTCCGCCGGCGCGGCCGACGCGGCGCGCATGGCCCGGGACCTGGTGGCCACCGTCCTTGACGCGGACCCGGTGACCGTAGCGCTGCGGTGGCGGTTTCAGGTCCTCGTAGAAGACCGGGAGAAACGCGAAGGACCCGCCTGGCAGTTGCACGTCGAGGGTTTCGGGTCGCCGCTCGCCATCCGCCACCCGGACGGTGCCGCGAGCACGGTCCGCGACCTGATGGCGGCGGCGCTCGGCGTGCCGGGCAACACGATCGACGTTGAGGTAGTCCGTTCCTGGGACTGACGTCCTGGAAACCGGGGCGCTGGCCGGGCGCTGACCAGCCGCCCGCAGCAGGGGCGTGCTGCCCGGGCGCAGATCGCCGGCGCCGGCCAGCGCCCCGGCATAAGGGGGCGCTCACCACCGGCCGATGGTAGCCCCGCCTCGTCACGCCATTCCCGTGTTTCCCGGCTATCTGTTAAAGGTGGGTCAGGATTGTTTCAAGAATTACGATCAGGACGGCTGCTATGCCGCAGAGCAGGACTATGCGGCCGAACCGGGCCAGGTCGCGGCCGAATGCGCGGAACCGGGTCATGCGACCTTGACGTCGGTGACATCCCAGACGTAGCCGAGCCACTGCCGCCAGATCACCAGCCGCCGTTCATCGCCGGCCTTGCCGTAAGTCGTCCAGTGCGTTCGCGGGAACAGGCTGCGGATGCGGTTCATGGAGCGTCTCCTTCGCTGCCGGTCTTGTACAAGACTTGCGTGGCCGCGTTTCCCGTCGCCGTCTCGGTGGCCGTTGTCGTCACCGGGCATTTATGCGACGGCATCCACGGCGCCATGACCGTGCCGCAGTCGGCGCATTTCCAGCCGAGCGGCATCGGCGGTTGCTGCGTGACCGCAGCCGGCGGCCACTGGTAGGTGTAGGTGCTGATTCCCGGCGCGCCCGCAGCCACGCTCGTAACCGCGCCGACGGCGTTGATCCACCCGCCGCCGTAGTCGCCGTCGCCGGTAATGGCAGCCATCTATTCCTCCTCAGTCTCGCCTGGTGGCGGGGTCCAGCCCATCGCCCGGAGCGCGGCCCGGGCCGGGCCGTCGAGCACCACCAGGGCGGGCAGGCCGGTGTCCAGGTCGTTCAGCACCAGCAGCGACAGTTCGAGAACTGGCGCGGTGTCGGCGGTGAGATTCAGGGTCGCCTTGGTGCAGGTGCGGATCTCGTGGCCGTCGATGGCGACGAGGGTGCGGCCGATGGCCTGCCCGCCGGTAATGGTGACCTGGTGGGTCGGCAGTTCGTGCGGGGAGATCACGGTGGCCTTCCGGTCGGGCTTGCGGCGGGCCGCGGGCGCAGGGCTGGTGCATGCGACCGGGCGAAAGGGGGCCGGTCTCCCGTAATTCCCTTGGCTTCCCGCCGGCCGGATGCCATGGAGCCGGAGGACGGCTTTGACGCCCGCGGCCCGGTCTCGGGGTTTAGCATTCAGCCATGAAACATGCCGCCTGGCTGCCTGCCGCCGCCGCTAGCGTAGCCGTTGCCGTAGCGCCGGGCATCGCAGCCGCTGCGCCCCGGCCGCACCTGATCCAGTCCACGGACGTCGGCATCTGCGCCTCAGCGCCCGTTCGCGGCGGCCTGGTGGTCTCGCAGTGCCCGCAGCCGGGCCAGCCGGCCAGCCAGGCCGAACTGTGGACGATCGCAGGCCACGCGATCAGGTCGGCGTCAGGGCTGTGCCTGACCGCGAGCCGCAGCGGCCCGCGGACGACGGCCTGCCGGGGCGGCGCACGGCAGCGGTGGGACCGGATCCGGCGCCGCGGCTACGCCAGCCGGGCACTGCGCAGCCAGGCCGGGCGGTGCCTGACCATCCCCGGCACGATCGGCGGGCCGATGCGGATGCGGCCCTGCCGCCGGTTCGGAGCCGTGCACTGGCCGGACCAGCAATGGTTCCTGAGCGGGGATTAGCAGCCCGGACGGCAGATGGCGGTCCCCGCCGCGCGGCGGGAGCTGCGCGCGTTGCCGCGCGGCGAGGACCGCTGCTGGCTCTCCGCACGCGCGCCCGGGGATGCCACGCCGGGGGTACGGGGAGCCGGCGCGGCCCCGGTCAAGAGGGGGGAACCTCTCCGGGCCGCGCGTTCTTACTGTCGTGCTCAGGGTCGGCCGCGGCAGGCGCGTCCGGGTCGCCGCGTTCGCGCTGAACGTCGAGCATCATCTCGTGCACCGTGCCCGGCCGGATGCCCCGGCCCGGGACGCCGGCCGCCTCGATCGGCGCCGGCTTGAGGCCCATGTTCACGCCGTACCCCCGTTAAACCCCAGGAGGGCCCGCGACGTAGCCAGTCGCGGGCCCTCGGTAAAGGGATATGAACCCCGTGCAAGGGGCCCGTGTCGTGTTGTTCAAAGACACGAAACGTGCTGCCAGCGGCGTTTAAGACCGCAAGTCATTTCTTAGCCGGATTGCTCTGCCTGTTGAGCTACCGGGGACTGTGGGTGATGCTGGTGCTGCGCTCCCCGGGCCGGACTCGAACCGGCAACCTCTCCATGGACTTGCCTGCGGCCAGTGGATCTGGCGGTGAGCTTCAGGACCGAGTCTGGAGCGAGAGCCTAAGTTTCGCCCGGAATGGGATGCCTCTTCCAATTGGGCTACCGGGGCCGGTGGTTTGCGGCGTTCCCGCCGTCGTGCCCCGGGGAGGGGTCGAACCTCCACCATGTTCCTATACCGGATTGACCGAGTCTCAGGTTCAGATTCAGTTTACGCTCGCCGGTGATCCTAGCGGACTTCCCAGTCGTCTGCCAGCAGGTCCGTCTGGCTGCCCAGCCAGGGCACAAGGTCACCTTGCACTGTTTTGATGTAGATGTAGGGCAGTGTCATCTTCGATTCCGCGTCGGGTACTTGCAATGCGATCCACTGGCCGGGGCCGTTCCAGTTGGCGCGGCTGACCCGTTTGCCAGTTCGCAGCGCGACCAGCGCGTGACCGAAGTTCATGCCCGTGTCCTTACCCGCGGTGATGGTCAGCGGAACAGCCAGCCGAGGATGTCGGTTCCGATGTGCACGTCTTCGGCCTGCATCGCGTTGGCTTCCTCGCGGGCCGCGCCGACCGCCTCGATCAGCGTGTCCACCCGGCCGAGCAGTTCGGCCTGCCGCTGCGCCGGGATGCCGCCCGTGAATTTGACGGCAGTCCACGCGCCGACGTTGACGTCTTCGAAGTACACGTCGACCTGCGCGGGATGCTTGTCCGTGGCCTCGGCTTTGACGTGGTTGCGGGGCACTTTCTTCGACCGGTAGGTGACCACCGGGGGCTCGGTGCGGTAGCACCGCTGCGACGGGTCGTATTCCCAGCGGTCGGCCGGGTCGTGCACCGGCAGCTTGACGATGACGGCGCGCAGGTCCCTGAGCTGCTTGGCGAGGAACAGCAGGTAGGTGACCGGCACGCCTTCCAGCAGCACTTCGCCGTCAACCAGGACGGGTGCCCTGGCACGGCAGTTCGCCCAGTCCTTGGTTGCGGTCACGTCGAACAGTTTCGTCATCGACGTGACCATCGCGCGGATGACATCCTCGGCGATGATCTGGACGCGGGTCGATTCGGCGGGCAGCGGCTCGCCGCCTTCGGCGATAGGCTGGTAGGTGCGGCTGATACCGGACACGAGCGCCGGCTTCTGGAGCTTCTTGTAATATTCGGTCAGTTCCGCGTATGTGCGGGTTTTCGTGCCCGCTTCGGCGGCGACAACCTGGCTGAGCCGTGGCATTCCTAGTCCCCCGCTAAGTTTCCCCGTGAATGGTGCAGCGGGAAGAATAGCACCGGGGAACCGCAGGCGGCGCGCCCGTTTAACGGGACGTCCGGTAATGCGCCGGGAATAGGCTTAGCGGATGCGGCGTCGGTGAATGCGGCGCCCGGGGCGGGCAGCGGATGGTTTGACCGCCGCTGGCACGGGTTCACGGCGCATGTCGTGATATCCGATCCAGTCTTCGCACGGGCATTCCATCGGGCCCCAGCCGCCCTGGCCGCATCCGCAGACCGGGCAGAGGAGCTCGGTGCAGTTGCCGTATTCGCAGACGCCGTCTGTGCGCCACCAGTTCCGGTAATCCGGTCCCGTCACCTCGACGTCGCCCAGCACCGAGTAACGGGTGACGATCCGCGCTGGCTTGTGCTTGCATCCGCGAGCACCCATGGGCAGGTAGCGTACCGGCCGGCGTGCCGCTGCCCTCAGGCCGCGGCTGGCCGGGTGCCCGCGGCTTCGATCGCGGCGAGGGTTTCTTCCCACCAGGCGGGCAGGCCCGGGATGTCCTCGGGACGCGGGACGCCTGGATGGGGCCAGTAGCCGGGTTCGAGACCGCACGCCAGGATGCGGAAGTCGCAGGCCAGGATCTCGTGCACGGAATCGTGCCACGCGCCGCCGCTGCCATGATGGTCCGCCTCGTCGGGCAGGCCGCGAACCTTGATGTAGTCGCGGGCTGCCAGCGGGGAATGCAGGCGTTCCCGCCCGGCCGCGAAGTTGATCATCCATTCGGCCTGGTGGCCGTATTCGTGGCCGATCAGGTAGGCGGTGACCGCCGGGTGCGGCGGGATTCTCTTCCCGGCCAGCATGATCAGCCCCGACGGCTCGTCGTCAACCCACGTGCCGTCCTCGTAGTGCCCGGTCTCGTGCAGGTAGGAGTAGGCGTTGGTGCGGGACGTTTCCTCAAGGTCGGCCAGGTATATGGTGACCGGCCAGGGCGGCGGGCACACCCGGGCCACATGCTCGGCTGCCGCTATCGCGGCGTCCATCTCGTGCCGGTAGCACGGGAACGGATCCCATTTCGCCCGGCCGCCGCCGTAGACCGGGTGCTGCCATGTCGGGCCGGTGTCGCGGAACTCCCAGCGCGACGAGCTCATGATGTCGACTAGCTTGACGGCGACCTGCGGCATCCGGCGGCCCTTTCCCGGTCAGGTGACGGCGAGCGTGCCGGCGTTGATGACCGGGACCTCAGGGTTGTCGGTGATCTGCACCCACACGGTGTAAGTTCCGGCGGCCAGGTTCAGGCCCCCGGTGCCCGGGCCGACCAGGCACTGTGCCAGGTAGATCCCGGCGGCCGCCGACGTGCTCCACTGCCCGGCGTGCCAGTCGCCGGAGCCGGGCAGCGCCCAGCCGGCCATGAACGCCAGCTTGACCACGTCGGCGGTCGGGTCATAGGACTTGCCGTCGACGATGGCCTGCACCGGCACCTGGACGAAACTTGTGTCCAGCCGGGACTTGGCGATGCTTGCCACGCCGGGCGGCCCCCCTAATCGTCCGGGCTGTCCCAGTCGCCGCCCGGGGCCCCGGTGATCCACCGGACCAGCGGGGTGCGGGCAGCCCACGAGAGCACTGGCGCGGCTGCGCGGACCGCCGCGCGGACAGGCCGGTGAGCCAGCAGGACGGCCGCGGCGGCGGCCGCGACGGCGGCTGCGAAGGCGCGCAGGTATGCCCGGCCGATGAGGGCCGTGGCCGTCGCGGCGACCGCGGTGCTCAGCTGCCGCATGACCGCCCGGGCAAGCGTTCCGGCCGTGGCCGTCGCGGCGGCCAGCGTGACGGCTGCCTGACGTGCCAGCGCGCCGCCGGCGGCCACCGCAGAGGCCAGTGGCCTGCCGCACTGGCGGGCCAGCGCGACGCCGGCGGTCACCGTGGCAGTGAAAGCGCGCCCAGTTTGCCGGGACACCGCACCGGACGCCGCGGCTGCCGCCGTGTAACTGGCGGCCAGCGCGCGGCCCAGGAACCCGGACGTTGCGACAGTGGCGGCGAGTACCCGGGCAGGGAGCAGCCCCAGCGTCCCGCTGGCCGTGACCGCGTCGGCTACGGTCCGGGCAGGCTGCCGGGCAAGTCCAGCGGCCGTCGTCGCGGCACCGGCCAGGGACCGGGCTAGCTGGCGGGCCAGCACGGCGCTCGCCGCCGCGGCGCCGGACAGGGTGACTGCTGCCCGCCGGGTCACCGACCCGGTCGTGGTCACCGTGGCGGCCCCGGTGGCCTGCGGCTGCCGGGTGACCGCCGCGGACGCGACCGCCTGCGAGGCAAGGGACGCAGTGCCGGTGACCGCGCCGCCGCGGGGCAGCGGCTGGAACTGCCACGCGCCCGGCGACAGGTTCCCCGGCGGCATGTCCGGGTAGCGGGACGGCGCGAAACGGTCCTCAAGCCGCAGCGTCACGTACAGCACGGCCATGTTCCCGCTGGTTGGCTGCGTCACGGCGACCACCGTCGACCCCGCGGTGATCCGGGACAGCGGCTTATACGCCACGGTCACGTAGTCGCCGCTGCCGCTGGTGGCCTGGAACGGGCGGGGAACCGTCCAGCCCTGCCCGTATTGCGGGCCGCCGGTATTCGCGGTCCCGTCGACCGCCGCCGCGATCACCATTTCCGGTATCCCGGCGATGCCCTTCCCCGCGGGGGTGGCCGCCGACACGAACGGTGCCCCGGTGCCGGCCGCATTGGCCAGGTCATAGGTGAGGAACGACCCGCCCGGGGACGTGACCACCGCGGTCGCGGGCACGCCGAGCGCGACCGCGGCCCTGGTCGTGTTCGCCGACGCCGACGTGGCCGTGATCGTGTCCGAGGTACCCAGCGGGATCGTGTTCTGCGCGACGTACAGCGCGGAAACCTTGGTCGCGGCCTGGGCGGCGACCTGGCTGTAGATGTTGCCCTGGCTGTCGGTGCAGGACACCGGGAGGCCGCCTGCATTGGAGGATGTCGCGGCGACCACGATCGCGTCGCCGCGGGCGGTCGGGTTCTGGACGCCGATCGTGACCGTGGTCCCGGTGCCCGTGGCCGCGCCGGACGCGACGTAGTACGGCTGCGGGGTGACCGGCGGCGCGTCGTCGGGGAATGCCGACGGGATGAACGGCCACGCGGCGGGCGACAGGAACCCGGGCGGCAGCGAGGTCGCGTACGCGGCGGCCGGGGCCACCGACGGGCCGAGGTAGCCCGTGGTCGATACGCCTACGTCGTCCAGCCAGAACGGGCCGACGTTGGCGATAGTCGTCCCGGAGTTCCCGAACGAGGCCTTCGCCATCGTGCCGCTGGTGTTCTGCGCCGCCGACGACGTCTGGGTCTCGGCCGGCGCCAGCGAGTCCATCGCCGTGAACAGCTTGAATTCCAGCTGGCCCACGGTGGCCGACCCGACGCAGAATCCTTCAACCCTGAAAAATGCGTTCAGCGGCACCGTGGCCGTGCTGGTCAGGATCGTGGACCCGGCCGAGTTGTTGAAGATCAGCTTTCCGGCCGTGTTGACGAATAGCCGCGCCGACAGCCCCGACGCGGGTGAACACGACCACAGCGGGGTGGCGACACCCGGGTTTGCCGTGAAATATGCGTAGACCCGGAACCACAGCTGGGCGATCCCGGACCCGAGCGTCGTGTCCCATTGCGCGAGCACGTCGGCGGCGGTGCCGCCGAACTGGAATTTGTAGGACAGTCCGCCGTGCGCGGTATGCGTGCTGTCGTATGCCAGCGTCCCCGTCGTGCCGATGGTGACGGTATCCCAGGCGTTCCCGGACGGGGCGCCTGAGTTCGCGGTGGTGACGGTGGTGCCGCTGGTGCCGCCTTCGGCGTTGTTCGTCAGGAGCGCCATCTAGCCGCCTGCCGGGCGGGGGTTAGCTCAGCGCCTCGACGTAGGCGTCTTCGCAGGTGATCGTGTTCGAGGCGGAACTCGTGCCCCACTGCGCGCCGACGGTCAGGGCGTTCGCGGTGGTCGTGTTGACCGTGACCGGCTGTGTCTGCGTGCTCGGGACCGGCACATGCGACACCGTGGCCAGGGCGGTGCCGAGGTCCACCCACCCGTTGCACCACACGGTGCCGGAGGATCCGGTGGACCGGACGTAGATGTCCAATTCGATCCGCCACGGCCACGACGCCGCGTTGTTGCCGGTGGCCGTGGCCGTGATCGCAGCGAGCAGCGTCCCGGCGACGCCGCCGTAGTAGCCGCCGATCAGCAGCGTCGGGGTGCCCGTCGTCGAGAAGATCCCGTGGCCGACGAGGCGCAGCCGCTGCCCGACATACAGGTAGTTAGCCGGGAACACCAGCTGAGGGGCCGGGGAAATGTCGGTCAGCGTCGCGGACGACGCGAGCGCGGAGCCGGCGCCGACACCCGGCGCATTGAGCACGCTCCGCCAGCTCTGGTAAGGCACGGGCTTTCCTCCTTCTGGGGCAGATGCGCGAAAGCCCCCTGCCGGGGGCGTGGCAGGGGGCTAGCGGGAATGCGGGCTAGTTGAAGGAGACCTGCACCGTACTCTGGAGACTATCGCCCGAATTGAGCGGAAGGCCCGAAAACGTCGCGTGTACGAACAATGTCGCATTTGCGGTGGAGACGCCTGGCGGGTTCCCGAGGGTCACCACGTCGGCGGCGGAGATCGTGGAAATGGCCGCGGAGCCGTTCTGCCCGCGGGCCACGGTCAGCGTCGTCGTCCCGGTCCCGGCCGTGACCTGCATGACCTCGGTGTCCACCTGGATATAGGTGCCGTTCGCCGGGGTATAGGCCGCGGCGGTGACCAGGTTCGTGCTCGAGCTCGACCCGATGACCCCGGACCCGCCGGCCACCGTCGTGCTGAACGGCTTGGCCGACGAGTCGGACAGGAACACTTCGGCGATCGTCTGCACGCCCGCTGAGGTAATCGTCGCGACGACCTGGTAGGTGTCATTCGCGTAGGTGGTGGTCACCTGGCTGGACGTGCCCGTGACCCTCGCCTCGGCGGCTTCCCGGAAGGCCGCCACGTCGGTTTTGGCCGCGGTGTACGGAGCGCCTGTGCCGACGCCGCCGGTTCCCCAGCCGAGCTGCTTCGGCTCTGCCTGCGCCGGGCTGGTGCCGATCATCCGCGCAGCCACGATGTCGTCGCCTTTGCGCACCACGATTACGGTGTTGGCCACATGCTCCTTAGCTCTGAGCGGCCCGGCGTGCCCGGCGCGCGGCGGCGCGCTGGCCGATCAGGTGCCACCACAGCCGCTTGACCGGGTTCCGGTAGGTGGCCGCCTGCACGCCGAGCTCGTGCATTACGGGCGGGTCGGCCAGGCCGCAGCCAGCGCACGGCGCGCCGGCCTCGCGGGGGTGGCCGCAGCCCTGGCAGGCACGGACGATCACATGGGAGACGACGGCGCGGGTGACCGGGCGCGCACGGTGAGCAGGCAACCTGCGGCCACCTCCGCCCGGGGCAGGCGCCGGGCGCCACTCGCGCGCGCGCGCGAGGCCAAAAGAAATTCCGGGAAATACGCGTCCTGACACGGCTCGCGCGGCCGGGAAGTCAGATACCCCTTGCCTGACGATCAGGCGGCGCGAGTCAGGATGATCCGCCGGGCCGGGCCGCGGAGTTTCAGCTCGGCCGCACGTACCGCGGCCGGGTCGAACAGGCTCACCTTGTAGGTTCTGCCGTTGCGGCCCGTGCGCTCGCCGATGCCCGCTTTCGCCAGGTGCCCGCGGGCCACCCACTGGTGGATGGTCTTCTGCCGGACGCGGCACATCGCGGCGGCCTGCTCGGCGTCGATAAGCCCGTCCGCGCGGGTGATCCGCATCTGGCGCGCACCCCCCGGGCATGCAGAATGCCCTGGTCCGCGCCACGGCGGCGGTCCCAGGGCACAGTGATCTTAAGGCCGTTCAAGAGTTTACGCGTCGGTGATCGGCCACCGCAAGTCACCAGCCGACTACGCGGCGAGCTTGCTGAATCCGGCCGGGTCGCTCGGCTCCAGTTCGCCGGCGAGGACCTGAGCCCTGGCCCACGCCTCGTACGTGCGCGTCCACGTCCGGTACTCCTCCGGGGTGAGCAGGTCGCCGCAGTCGGCGCACGCCGACTTGTACTGCGGCTCGGGGGCTGCCTCCAGCGCCAGGTGCTCGCAACGGCGGCACGGTATCCCGTCCAGGGTCACGGGCGGCGGGAGGGTGAGCCCGAGCGTGCGCCTGCAGCGGCGTTCCAGTTGCAGGAGCTCCAGGCCGGCGGCCGCTCCGTCCAGGTCGATGTTCACCTCGGCGTAGCCGGCGTGCGGGTGGGCATATCCGGCCGGGTTCGCGTGCCCGGCCAGGCCGGGGATTTCCGGTGGCTGGCCGCGGCGGAACCGGATCGGCAGCACCCGCCACATGGCCGCCGGCTGGAGTTTCAACAGCATGTCCATTCGCGGGGCGAGCGCGGCCACCGCGGCCGGGATGACCGTCTCGTCGCGGCGGCAGCGGGACAGCTGCGCGGACGGCCGGGTGAGTTGCGCCAGGTCGGCGATCCGCTCATCCCAGGAGCACAAGATGAGGATCATGTCGCGGATCAGGGCGTCCACGTCAAGGCGGACCGGCAGCGGGGCGGACCGGGACATGGTGACCTTGTCGCCGCCGGACTGGCCTTTGACGCCGATGACGGTGCGCAGGTGAACGTACCGTTCGGGGACGCCGGCCAGCGCCCGGCCGACCGCGGAGGCGTCCCGGCGGCAGAACGGCAGCCCCGGCTCGGCGTACCCGGCGGCGAGAGTGCCCTCGGCCTCGCCTGGTATCGCGTCGAGGCACCGCTCACCTCGGGCGCAGCGGCGTTTCGTGTCGCCGGCGGGCGGGGCTTCCGGGTCGGAGTGAACCCAGTATCGCTGATAGCGCTTCATCGGCCGTGCTCCCCCAGGTCATGTGCTACCACGTACCGCCACGTTGTTTCACGTGAAACCAGCGGGACCAGTATGCATGACGAAGCCGCCGCCGCGGGAGGCGATGCGGCGGCTTCGAGCACGGGGAGGCGGAAGGCCTGGCTACCCCTGGCCTTGCCCGGCTAGCTTCATCCGCCTGCGGTGCAGCGGGCACTGGGGTGCCACCCACGCCCACTCCGCCTGGCCGCACCCTTCGGCCGGGGCACCTCGTAGCAACCCGCCCCGTCGAACTCGCAACGGCAGACGGTGCAGTAACCCCAGCCGTCGGCCTTCAGCCGCACTTCCCTGCCGCAGTCGTGCAGCACGATGGGGGGTACGGCGGCGCTGCGACCCTGTTGCCGACAGCGGCGGCCTCACTGGCCGGCCTCCGCATCCATCTCGAACGGCCGGCCATCCCAGTTGCAGATCAGGGTGACGAAGCGCCTGTCAAGTTCGATCATGATGCCGGAGGGAGGCGCTCCCCGGAGAAGCCGCTTCACGATCACGGCAGCGACGCGAGCGGCTTCCTCCGGCGACTCGTAAATGGGTGGTGACAGCAGTTCGCTGTGAGTGAGACGCCACTCCGGGCGGGCGGCAATGTAGCGTGGCGGCCGGCGGATCTGCCAGTCGGCCGTGACCTGCACGCGGGGCTGCCCTGCGTCGTCGGTGACCGGGGCAACGGTCACGTAGATCACGGCGGCGGGCATGCCCGGGTGGAAATACAAGACCGCCGGGGGCTTGCCGGCGTGGCACGTCGGCTTGGCGGGGTACCAGCCTGCCGGCTCCTGTTTGCGCGTGAACAGTCGCATCAGATTGCCTTTCTTCTTTGCCCGGCGGTTCGGGCGGGCTTCATCGCCGCCCCCGCTTCGGGACCATCAGCGTGCCGCGATGGAACGGGCAGGCCGGGGGCCGCGTGCCGTAGTAGGTCTCCCCGCAGCGCTTGACGGGGCACTTCCACGCCTGCTCCCTGACCCGGCCGCCGTAGAGCAGCTGGACGTGGGCGTGCGGGCTGTAGCCGCTCATGCTCTGCCCCGGCCGGCGCGGCTGACCGCCGGCGAGCCCGGGCTCTTGGCGGGCTGCACGACGCCGAGCGTCCCGCCGTGCAGTTCGATGGCGTAGCCACCGCAGTCGGTGATGACCAGCTGCGGGGCCCGGTGCAAGTTGCCGTCGCGGGACAGGCCGGCACAGATGACCGCGCGTGCCTGCAGCAGCCGGTCGCTGACCGCCGGGGGCACGAGGGAGCGCCGCATGCTTTCCCAGTTAACCTTGACGTCGCCGGGGCGGTGCACGGCGACCGCCCGGCCGCCGGCCAGGACGATGTCGTCCAGGCCGAGGATCAGGCTAATCGTTTCTTCTGCGGTGAGCGACGTGACTGGCATTGCCGTGGTTCCTCCGGTCGTAGCTGGGCTAGCTGGCGCGCGCCGGCTAGGCGCGGGGGTTGCCGCGGACCCTCGCCGCAGCATCGAGGATCGCGGTCAGCGGAAGCGGAGGGCCAGTTCCGGCGCAGCCGCAGCTGGTCATCTGATGCGTTTCGCAGACCCGGCAAGCACAGGGCGCCCGGCCGCACAGCACGCATTCCAGCTGGTGCAGCCCGATCTTGCCGTCCATGAAGTCCTGCCAGTTCCGGGGGAACGGTGACCGGCCGGCCGGGTGGCTCCGGTGGATCGGCACCGGCTCATCGCCGCCGCCGTCGGCGCGGAGCACCACCGGGTTGTCTTTCGTGCCGGGGTTGCCGCAGGCGCGGCAGATGTCATCGAACTTGCACGGCGCGGGCCTGGCATCCATGGCTTCCTTCTTTCTCCCGCCGGGCCTGCTGGCTTTGGGTCCGTGCCCCGCCGCCGGCCTGGCGGTGCAGCGGGGCACGGCGTCTTCAGCTGGCGGCTCGCTCGGCGGCGCGGACGGGTTCCATCACGTAGTCGTAGTTGGCTTTCGCCATCGCCAGCAGCCGGTCCGCGTTCGTCCGTGACGGCACCATGTCGGCGGCGAGGGCGAGCTGCGCGCGGCGGGTGTACCCGTCGGTGTCGTCGAACGGGTTTTTCTGCAGCCAGTCGTACAGTTTCCCGGCGTATTTCCTGACGTCGCCCGGCACGCCCCACGACAGGAACCGCATCGACGGCGCGGGGAGCATCTGCCGGGCGACGTACAGGGCCAGGATCCGGTCGGCATACTCCCGGTTGGGCGGCGGGAATCTCCAGTCGGTGCCCGGCAGCCCGGCGTCCAAAGCTGACCTCATCAGGTGTCCTTTCCTGCTGCCGCCCGGTATGTCCCGGCGGCGTCGAGCGTGACCTGCCCGCATTCGACGAGCAGGCCGAGTTCGCGCATCGCGGTGAACGCGTCCAGCCCGGTGTCTTTCATGACGCCGTACAGGTCCCGGCCGGGGGCCGCGGCGACGGCCCGCCGTATCCGCCCGGCCGTGTCCAGGGACGCCGCGGCGCCCTGCCGGGCTTCTTCCAGCTCGAGCGCCTGCAGCAGCATCGCCGCGCCATCCGGGTCGTCCGGGTTCGGCTGGATCAGGCCTTCCCTGATGCCCCGCGCCAAGTCAGCCAGCGGCGAGGACTCTGGCCCGGCGGCGGGCCGGATCAGCGTGGCCGTGCCGCCGCCCTGCGCCGGCTGCGCTAGCCCGCCGGGCGGCACGATGTTGTCATCGGTGATCACATGGCCGGGGCCGGTCCAGCCGAATAGTTCGTGGCGCAGGACCCGCAGCACCGCGTCGTCGTATTCGACCGGGTCCGCAGCGATGATCGCCGCGATGTCATGCACGTCGGCTTCGCCGTCGCCGGGCTCGGCGATCTCGGGAAACTCATCCGTCCGCATCTGCACGCCGGAACGATCCTCGAGGCCTGACTTGGCGTAGGCGACACCCCACAGGTCCTGCGGGAGCTCGGTCGGATCGCCGATCAGGTTGAGCATGTTGGTGGACAGCTTGTCGGTATGCAGGGCCACCGCGTTCCAGCTCGCCAGCGCGTCGCGGATGATCCGGCCGCCGATCTCGTCCACGTCGGCGGCGTGGAAGACGGGGACCAGGCACAGGCCGGCCTTGCGGACCTGCAGCGGCAGTTCCTCCATGAGCGCCACCGCTTCGGGGCCGTGCACCGGATCGGCGACCAGCTTCGCCCACTCGTCGAAGATCGCGACGATGAGCGGGAGACCGGGCCACGGGTCGAAGAACCCCTTGCCGCGCTCGTGAGTGCGGCCACGATGATCGGTCCACACGTGCTCGCTGTTCGCCGCGGACCGCGACTTGCTGGCCTCCTTGATCCAGCGCAGCAGTTCCACGGTGGCGGCGGGGCCCCACGCCATGACGTCGGCCTTGCCGTACCAGGGCGCGAACCCGTGCATCTGCGGGTCCGCCATCCAGATCGCGGCGATGCGCGCCATGTCACAGGCCTGGCAGGTTCGCGCCGGGCCGCAGGCGCGGCACATCTTCGCCAGGCCGGCCTCGCCGGCCAGCCGGTGCGCCACGCCGGTCTTGCCCCGGCCGGGCATGCCGGCTATCGCGCCGCCGAGGGCGCCCGAACGGGGGGCCCACAGCTGCCAGCGGTACGGGCGGGTGTCCATGTAATGGCCGAGGATCACCGACCCGGTGTACGGCTGGAAGGTCGACTTCCCGTCCCAGCGGACCGCCTTGCGGAGCACCTCGCGGCGGGTCATCACCGTCACCCGGAACCGCCGCTCCGAGCTGTAGCCGGGGACGTACTCGATGTGCGCCTGGTCGTAGGACACGTCGTACAGCTTGGCGACCTCCACGCGCAGGCTGGTGTCGTCGGCGAACTGGCGGGTGCCTTTGCGTGACCGGCCGTCGAGGTGCACGTCGAGGCGGAAGCCGCCGTCGAGGCCGGCGAAGTTCTCCAGTTCAGCGCCCGCCAGGTCTCCGTGGCAGAACTTGTCCCTGAACAAGGTCAGCCGCGGGTCTGGTGCAGGCGGCAGCGCCGGCGGTTTCGCGGCGGCCTCGGCGGCGAGTTTCGCGGCGGCCTCGGCGACGGCCCGGGCCGCCTCGCGGCGGGCTTTCCGCCGCTGATGCTCCCGCCATAGCGGCGTAGTGCTCAGCACCAGCCCGCCGGCAAGGTACGCCCATTGCACCAGGCCAAGCCAGCCGGAGAACGTCACCAGGCTGGCGAGCGCCAGCCATGCCGACCAGGCTGCCCACAGCCAGTACGACTTCTTCCGGTACGCCGCAGCGGACTTGCGGCGCTTGTTGTGCCGACGCACGGCCAGCCATGCCCCGGCGACCGCCGAGCCGGCCAGGTACAGGGCGGCGGCTCCGTGGGTTAGGTACTGGCCTGCGGCCGCAATCCCGTCACCGGCCGCGATGGCGGCGAACGGGGCCAGCACGCGGCCGTGCTCGGCCCATGTGGTCCCGGTTTCCCGGGCCGGCCCCGGCGGGCGGGCAGCCGCCTCACTGCCCGCCGCGGCATCGTCACCGGCTCCGGGGCCTGTTTCGAGCCACAGCGCATTCCGGCGGCGCGGCCGGCGGCCTGCCTCCGGCTCCTGGCCTTCCGCTGGCGGGCCTTCCGGCTGGCGGGTCAGCCGCTTGCCGTCCGGGCCGCGCGGGTGGCGGTACATGCCCGGCGGCGGCGGTTTCATGCCGCGCCTCGCGTTGCGGCCGGGTGCCCGGCGAGCTGGTAGTAGGCCTTCACCCGGGCGACTTCGGCGAGGCCGCCGACGCGCTGGATCGCCTCGTGGACGGGGATCGCGTGCGCGTCTTCGGCCCGGATCAGCAGCCACCCCTGTCCGCGGGCATCAGATGCCGCCAGCTGCCATTTCAGGGCACGGGCGGCGCGATCCCGGTGCCGGGCCGCCTCACGGTCGTGGCGCGCCGCCATCCCCGGCTCGCCTCTTCTGCGGGCCGCGGCAGCGGCTGCTTCCTCGCGGGCTGCCGCGGCAAGCTCGGCTAGCCGGATCCGTTCCGCTGCCGCCTGCTGCCGCAGCAATGCGCTCAGGATCTGCCGGCAGTCCGATTTCCATGAGCCGTGGTCGTATTCGCCGCCGGCCAGGTTCACTGTCATGCCTGCCGTGCTGCCGCAGCCCTCGCCGGCCCGGCAGGCGGCTGCCACATGCCAGGCCCAGCCGATAACGCCGTTGAGCTGGCGGCGGCTCGCGTCCGCCGCCGTCAGGCCTCGCAGCATCACGTCGTATGCGCCTAGCAGGTCCGCAGGCATGGCATCCTTTCCGTTCGGCTCCCAAGCGGAGCCGGGCTGCTACCTCTCGTGGTAACGCTTTTCCCGGGCGACTTCGGCGAGGCCGCCGACGCGCTGGATCGCCTCGTGGACGGGGATCGCGTGCGCGTCTTCGACGCCGACCGCCGCCGCCCCTTCGGCGATCCCGTCAGCGAATTCCTTCTGCAGGCTGGCGACGAGCTTCAGGTGCGTGCGGCCTGCGCGTACCGCGGGGCCGCGCAGCACGGCCAGCATTTCGTCCAGCGCCTTGTAGATCGCGCCGTCAAGGCCCAGGACCGCGGCCATCTCCATCTTCCAGTCACCGTGGGTGTAGCCATTGACTGTCATCTCGTGGTCCCTTTCGCTGGTTTTCCGGGGGCCCGGGGCGCCCCGGGTTAGCCGACGTTCCGGTGGTAGGCGATGCCGGCGACTTCCTTCGTGCCGCCCACGCTCTCGATCGCGTTCAGGACCGGCATCACCTTGGCGTCCACCCCGGCGAGCGTTGCCTTCGCCCGGGCGATGAGCTGCAGGTGCCGGTCGGTCCAGGCGATGACTGCCCGGCGCTGCCGGTCGCTAGCGTCGGCGTTCCGCAGCGCCTGGAGCATGGCCTGCAGCGCGGGTGGCACCTGCGCTACGGCGGTGGCGATCGCAGTCGTTGTCTGCTGCCACTGCCCGTGCGTGGTGCTGTCCGCTGCGCTTCTGACCGCGCCGGCCGGGCTGCGGCGGGCAATGGCACCGGGCTTGGACGGCTGGTACGGCATGAGTGCTCCTGGCTGTGATGCCGGCGGCAGCGCCGCCGGGAAATGATCGGAAGTGGCGGGCATGTTCCCGGCGGGCGGGGCGATCGCCAGGGGCGGGCCGGCGGCCGGGCCGGTGATCGCGCTACCGGGGGCGGCGGGCGGCGCGGCGGGCAGCGGCGCGGCGCCTGTGCCGGCGGGCAGGCCCGCCGGCGTCGTGCCCGGCGGCACAGGCGCGGGCACGGCTGATACCGGCAGGGAGGCTGCGGCTGGCGGCCCGGTCACCTGCCGCGCCAGCGGGGCCGGGCGGGTGACCGTCACGTCGGCCGTGTACGGCTGGAAGCCGGCCATGCACCGCGGGCACACCATCCACCGCTCACGGCGGCCGCCTACTTCCCGGTCCTGCGGCTTCAGCGCCGGAGCGGCGACGGGCAGGCCGCAGTTGTCGCAAACCCCCAGCCGGCCACTGGCCGGGCGCGCGGCACCGGCACGGCGGCGGCCTCGACGGATCGCCCGGCCGATACGCCGGAACGGGCCGCCGGCCGGCGGCGCCGATCCTGGCGGCGAGCCCGGCCGCGGCCCGCGCATCCCGCGGCGCAGCACGCCACGCCCGCGCCACGCCTCCCATAGCCACTGCCGCACGGTCCGCGGCGCGGCCCGGCCGGCGCGGCGGGCATGATCGGCGATGATCGTGCGGGCCCGGCGCCATTCCGATTCACCCTGGGCGCGGCCGTGCTGCCACGCCCAGTAGAAGAACGCCCCCAGCCACGGGATGAAGATGATCATCAGTTGCCCCTTGTCCTGCTCGGCTGCGCCGGCCCTAGTGCTTGTGCCTGTTGCTGCCGTGACCCGCGTGAGTAGCCTGGTAGAAGCCCGTTACCACTGGCTTGCTCAGGTGGCCGATGTTCGCGGCATGCCCGCCGACGCCGATCGTCAGCGCCATCGCCACGCCGAGGATCATCGCGGTGACCGGGGTCCGCCACGGGTGCGGGCTGCGGCCCTTCGCCACCTCGAAGAACAAGATCACGGCGAACACGGCGTCGACGGCGAGCAGCGCGCTGATGCCGCCGACCCGGAACCTGGCATACGGGACGAGGATCGCGCCGACCGCCCACGCCACCATGCCGGCGCCGGCCAGGCCCAGCACGGCGACCAGCCGGTCAGCGGACTTCTTCACCATCAGCACGATCGCGGCGAGCAGGAACAGCATGCCGAACGCGCCGACGCCGAGCGTCCCGAGAATCACGTGCGGCAGCCCGATGCACAGCGCGTCGGCCGCGCCGGCGATCACCGACACGGCCGGAGTCCGCCACGGGTGCGGGTCCTTGCCGTGGATCACCTCGAGAACCCAGATCATTGACGTGATCAGCGCGACGATCAGCAGCACCCCGGCGCCGAGAACCTGGATCCCGGCGTACGGGTTGATGGCCACCTTGAACTCCCAGGCGGCCATGCCGGCGCCGGCGAGCGCCGCGCATGCCGCGAACCGCGGAGCGGAATCCTTCCATACGCACGCCAGGGCGATGAGCAGCAAGATCGCCCCGATGTCCAGCGGGTTCCGCATTGATGCGAGCAGGAAATGCATTTCGGGTTCCTCCGGTCAGTGGAACTTGATGAAGATAATGGCTATGGCTATGGCGATGATCGGCAGCCAGTGCCGCATCGGCCGGTCACCTGCACCTGAAATGGCACCGCCGATTATCTTCAGCGCCAGCCCGATCGTGTAGCAGTCTGCTTTCCCGGCCGCAGCGAGATACTTTCCGTTGCTGGCCGGCGGCACCCATTCCTCAGACTCGGCGTACTTGAAGAGGTCTTCGATGGAACCGGGCCGGCCCTTGACCGCGCCGCCGAGCGGATTACTATCGCTGGCTTTCATGTCACGTACGGTCTTGCGCCCTTGCCCGACCCAGTGCCGCACGGTTTCCAGGGCGATTTCCGCGGGCCCGAGGTCGGCGAAGTCCGGCACGGCGGGCATGCCGGGAACCTGATACGGAACCACGTCGCTGCCGGTTCCCGGCCCTGGCCCGGAACCGGGAACCGGGGCCGGCGCGGGAACCGGAACCGGCGCGGGAACCGAGCCGGGAACTGACGCGGGAACCAGGCGCGGGCCCGGAACCGGCTGCCACCTGGGAGCCGGAACCATGCCGGGAACCGGCGCGGCGCGGGCGGTTCCCGGTTCCGGGTCAAGCAGCTCGAACTCCGGCATGACCCAGTCGTTGTCAGCACTCATCCCGCGCCTCCCTCGATTGCGGCCAGCTGCTCAGCCAGGTCGCCGACCGAGCCCGGGTCGGACTTGACGCCGGCTACCTTGTCGGTCAGTTCCTGCACGTACTTCGTCGCCTTCAGGTATGCCGCCCGCGACTTCGCCGGCGGCTCGCGCTTCGCCACGACGATAAGTTCCTTCTGCAGGCCGCCGACGGCGATGTTGAGCGCTTGCCGGTAGAGTTCCTGCTTCTGCAGGCCGCCGATTTCGGCGCGCCGGCTGATCTGGCGCAGTAGCGCGTCCTTGAATGGCCCGGGTATCATCATGGCTGTGCCTCGCGCGCGCGTTGCGCGCATGCGCAACGCGCATAAGCGTTGCGCATGCTCCCGTCACGGGACGGCCCTCCGGAGAGGGTGCCCGCGGCGCTGCGGGCCCGTTTCCCTTCGCGTGTCATCCGCCTGCCGCCTCGTCCTGCGCCTGCCCGACAGCCCTGGTCTTGCGCTTTAGCGGAACACCGGCTTGCCTCATGAGGTCGATCGCTTCGCCCTTGCGGCATTCGAGCACCTTTCCCATCAGCTCCCCGGTGATCGCCCGGCTGTTCTTCTCCTCAAACTGCGCGGCGGCCTTCCGGATGGCGGCGAACAGCGCGTTCAGGTCGTGCACGCCGCGCCGGTCGATCCGGCCGGGCAGCCACGGGCCGGCGCTTCCGCGTCCCCGGCCCGGCTGCGCCCGGCGGCCGGCGGTCCTGGCGCCAGGACCGCCCGTGATGGCTTTCTCGGCGGGCGGGGCGGGAACTGCTGGCGCTGCGGCACCGGAACTGACTGCGGGCGGAACCGGCGCGGCGGCGGGAACCAGCACCGGAGCGGGAACCAGCCCGGGCACGGGAACCGTAGCGCGTGCGGGAACCGGCGCTGCGGCGGGAACTGGTTCCGGGCCGGGAACCGGGGCGCGCCCCGGAACCGCGGAACCGTCGGGCAGCAGGTGCGCCAGCGCGGTTCCCAGGGCCAGGGCCACGACCGGCAGGCACGACACCAGGATGATGACCGGTACCGGCGCGCGGGTTACGCCGGACGCGTCAAGCAGGTGATAAGCAACCTGGCCCAGAACGCCAAGGAAAAACGCGCTGAACGCCGACACCTTAGCGAATTTGCGGACCTCGGCCGGCAGGTTCCCTCGCAGCCACGCTGCCAGCGCGTAGCCGCCGTATGCCTCAACGCCAACTGGCAGAGTGATAGCGGTGTTCAGCTTGAAGCCTGGCACGATTCCTGGCAGCGGGTGAACGACGCCGAACCCGCACATGGCGCCTAGGCCGACCCAGCCCGACCAGATAGCAATGGCAGCCGGCGCGGCGATTATGAATATCGGCCAGCGGGGAAAGCGCCGCTTTTCGTTATTCACAGGTTCGCCTTTCCGTTGAGTTGCGCAAGAAGCACGTCCATTAGCGCTTCAAGCCTGGCCACTTCTTGCTTCAGTTCCCTGCGGATGCGCCTGCGGCCCGGCGGATTCAGTGCCATCTCCCGACGCAGTTCGTCAAGCCCGTGCGCGACAGTTGCGTGGTTGCGGCGGGCCAGCCCTGCGGGACTGTCGTCTGCGTAGTGCGGCGGGGGATCGGGAGCGGCCATGTCAGTACCCGTTGTTCGCTAGCTCGAAGTTCCAGGCTGCGCACGGGCTGCCGTACCTGCCCTTGATGTAGCCGAGCCCCCATTTGATCTGCGTGCGCGGGTTCGCCTGCCAGTCCGGGCCGGCGGTGGCCATCTTCTGCGCGGGCAGTGCCTGCGGGATGCCGTACGCCGTCGTGATCGCCGAGGAGGGCGTCGACGGAGACGTGTCGTGGCTCGGGTAGGTGTTGTACGGATCCCAGCCAGACTCGCGCGTCCACAGTTCGTTGAGACAGGCGAACTGGCCGTTGCCGGCCGTCCAGCCGTACTGCGCGGCCATGTGACGGCCCATCCGGACGATCTTGCCGTGCGAATGAGGGCCAGAAGCCGACAGCTCGCCGGCGTGCCACAGCTGCGAGTTGTAACCGTGACCCGAGAGGCCGGCCGCAGTCACGAGCACGGCGGCAATGACGATGGGGGTCCGGTAGCCGCTTGCCATCACGCCACCGCCTGAGTGAATTCGGCCATGGCCAGGTCGTGCTCAGCCCGAGCCAGCCTCTGTTCGGCTTCGCGCAGCCTGCCGACCTCCGCTGCGTGGTAGCGGACCCGCAGCCGGGCCTGCTCGACGGTCAGCTGGCCTGCGGGAATCGTGCGAGCCCGCTTATACGCGTCGGCTTCCGCTGGCGTGAAGTCAGCCAGGACCATGACCCTGCTCTGCTGCGCCTCTGCCGGGGATGGCACGAGCAGCCCGCGAGTCTTCATACGGCCGCCTCCAAGCAATGCCAGGTGGCCGATGGCCGTGTGCAGCATGCTCGCGGCCGCTGCTGATGGCTGCAGCCGGGCTGCGGCCCTGTAGTAGCGCACCAGCAGGACCAGGTCAGCGAAGCCCAGCCGTTCGGCGGGCTTGTCCAGGGCGCCCCGGCACGCGGCCCGTTCCTCATCGGTGACCCGGGCTGCCTGCATGGCCCGGCGCTCGCGGCCTGCCTCGGCGGTCAGCGTGTCTGCGATGGCCATCACGCGGCCTCGCGCTTCACGCGGCGACGCTCGCGTTCGGAAAGGCCGCCCCAGATACCCCAGCGCTCACCGTGCTCCAGCGCGTATTCCAGGCACTCGGCCCGTACCTCGCAGCTCCGGCACACTCTCTTGGCTTCCCTGGTCGATCCGCCCTTCTCCGGGAAGAACGCCTCCGGATCGGTCTGCGCGCAC
>Ga0070698_100000039_pt1 | contig 91348 bp, 68 predicted proteins | sample KBSK1502metaG_FD_65477 | JGI IMG/M metagenome (GOLD analysis project Ga0070698, IMG submission 65477) | Corn, switchgrass and miscanthus rhizosphere microbial communities from Kellogg Biological Station, Michigan, USA - KBS K1-50-2 metaG | ecosystem: Host-associated > Plants > Roots >... | reverse complement strand
CTCTCCAAGCCGGTCGAGGGCAAGGACATCGCCCACGTCGGAACGATCTCGGCCAACAACGATCCGGAGATCGGCAAGATCATCGCCGAGGCGATGGACAAGGTCGGCAAGGACGGCGTGATCACGGTGGAGGAGGCCAAGGGTCTGGACACGACGCTCGAAGTGGTCGAGGGAATGCAGTTCGACCGCGGCTATCTCTCCCCCTACTTCATCACCGACGCCGAGCGGATGGAGTGCGTGATCGAGAACGCCAAGGTTCTCCTGTACGAGAAGAAGATCTCCAACATGAAGGACCTCCTCCCGATCCTCGAGCAGATCGCCAAGCAGGGCAAGCCCCTCCTGATCATCGCGGAAGAGGTCGAGGGCGAGGCTCTCGCGACGCTCGTCGTCAACAAGCTGCGCGGGACGCTCCAGGTCTGCGCGGTCAAGGCCCCGGGCTTCGGCGACCGCCGCAAGGCCATGCTCGAAGACATCGCGATCCTGACGGGCGGCAAGCTCATCTCCGAGGATCTGGGGATCAAGCTCGAAAGCGTCAAGTTCGAGGACCTGGGTGAGGCCAAGAAGGTCACGGTCGACAAGGACAACACCACGATCGTCGTGGATGACCGCTCCAAGAAGAAGCAGGAAGCGATCCAGGGTCGGATCAAGCAGATCCGTGCCCAGATCGACGAGACGACCTCGGACTACGATCGCGAGAAGCTTCAGGAGAGGCTGGCCAAGCTCGTCGGCGGCGTCGCCGTCATCAAGGTCGGCGCGTCCACCGAAACCGAGATGAAGGAAAAGAAGGCTCGCGTCGAAGACGCGATGCACGCCACCAAGGCGGCCGTCGAAGAGGGAATCGTCCCGGGCGGCGGCGTGGCACTTCTGAGGGCCATCGACGCGGTCGAGAAAGCGGCCAAGGAGCTTCCGGGCGACGAGCGGATCGGGGCCCGCATCGTGGTGCGCGCGCTCGAGGAGCCGACTCGCCAGATCGTGCACAACGCCGGTGCCGAGGGCTCGGTGGTCATCAACGAGCTTAAGGCCAAGGGCGGCAACTTCGGATTCAACGCGAACACCGAAAAGATCGAGGACATGCTCAAAGCGGGAATCATCGACCCCACCAAGGTCACCAAGAACGCCCTTCAGAACGCGGCTTCCATCGCGGGACTGATGCTGACGACCGAGGCCCTCGTCTCCGAGATCAAGGAGAAGGAGAAGGCTCCGGCCGGAATGCCCGGCGGCGGCGGAATGGGCGGAATGTACTGATTTTCGCGACAGTGGCAATCATCGAGACCCGGGCTTCGGCCCGGGTCTTTTTTTTGTGTCAGAACGGACAGTGGCAAGTGACGAGTGACCGGTGATCGCCCGGCTTCCAGTTTCTTCACTTGTCACTTGTCACTTGTCACTCGTCACTCTTTGAGCCGATCGCCTCCTATACTCCCCCGCAGATGATGAAGCCCCTCCTCTTCTCCATCCTTCCGCGTCCTCCTCACCCGACGCGGGACGGACTGGCGATTCGCAATTTTCATCTGCTGCGAGCCCTGGCGCGGAATTTTCGGGTTCGCGCGTTTATTCTGAAGGCGCCCCACCTGCCCGACGGCGAGTATCCGGACGGTGTCGAAGCGCGGGAGTTCGCGCAGGCGGGACGTTCCCGGCGCCGCGCCCTCGCCGCGGCGGAGAGTCTTGCCTTCGGCCGCGCCTACCCGCCTCTGCTCTACCGGTCTCGAGCGCTCGTGCGCGCGCTCGAGGCAGCGGCTTCGCAAGAGCGGCCGACCTGGATCGTCGCGCACTCCTACCATGTCGGGCCTCTTGCGCAATCGACCGGAGGCCCTTCCTGGATCGACTTTCACAACCTGGATTCGCAAATCTGGGCGCGCGTCGGGCAAACCGCTTCCTCCCGGTGGCAGCGCTGGTTCGCGAGCCTCCAGGCTCACCGAGTCGAAGCCGTCGAGGCGGCTCTCGCCTCGGCGGCGCGCGGAGTCTCCTGCGTATCGGGCAGGGACGCGCATGCGCTGGAGGCGCTCTCGCCGGGTGTTCGTCCGGTGGTGGCGCCCAACGGCGTCGATCTGACCCGCTATGCCTTCCGCCGGGAGGCCTCTCCCGGCAAGAACCTCTTCTTCGTCGGCGATCTGTCCTGGCCGCCCAACGCGGAGGCCATCCGCTGGTTTCGCCGCGAGATCTGGCCTCGCGTGCGGCGCGCGCATCCGGACGCCGTGGTCGAGGTGCTGGGCCGGGAGCTGCCCGCCGATCTCGCCGAGGGCAACGACCCGAGCTTTCGGCTTTTCGGGGAGGGCAACGACACGCGCCCCCATTGGGCCAAGGCCGCGGTCGCCGTCGTGCCCCTCCGGGCCGGGGGCGGCACGAGGCTGAAGATTCTGGAAGCCGCCGCCTCCGGCGTGCCCGTTGTCTCGACCTCCATCGGCGCGGAAGGACTGGAATTCGAGCACGACAGAGAGATCCTGCTAGCGGACGACGCCGAGAGCTTCGCCGACGGTGTTGTCGGCCTCCTCGGCAACGGGGAGCGCCGCGCTCAGATGGCCCGGGCGGCGCGGGCTCGGGTCGAGAAACTCTACGACTGGGATCCGATCGGACGAGATCTGTCGGCGCAGCTGATCGCTCGGAGGACCGTCTGACGACTCTTGCCGCGCTTCTCTTTCTTCTGTCTCTGGCCCTGGTCGCCTGGTCTTACTTCCTCTACCCTTCGGTGGTTCGCCGCCTGGCGGCACGCGTCGAGCCGCCTGCGACAAGGGCGGACCCATCCGTCTCGATCGAAGTCCTGGTCTCGGCGGCCGACGAAGAAGGAGTCATCGCGGAAAGAGTGCGTAACCTGCGCGACCAACGTGTCGGGGCCGATTGCCGTGTCGCCATCGGCTGCGACGGCTCGGCGGATCAGACGGCACAGCGGGCGCGCCAGGCCGGAGACGGCAAGATTCGCATCCTGGAGTTTCCTCACCGCAGGGGGAAGGCGGCGGTCTTGAACGATCTGATCGCCTCCTCCGAAGCGGAAATCCTGGTCTTCACCGATGCGAACACACGCTTCGAGCCGGGGGCCGTGTCGCGTCTGGCCGCGGTCTTCGCGGACCCGGAGGTCGGCGCCGCGTGTGGGCGCCTGGTGCTCGAGGGCAGCGAGCCGGAAACGGCCTTCTGGGATCGCGAGACGCGCACGAAAGAGGCGGAGGGAGCGCTCGGCGTCTGCCTCGGCGCCAACGGAGCGATCTACGCCGCGCGCCGGTCGCAGGTCGAGCCGCTGCCGGCCGACACGACCTCGATGGACGATTTCCTGATTCCCCTTCGCGTGGCGCGGCGCGGGAAGCGTGTGGTCTTCGTCGGAGCCGCGGTGGCTCGCGAAGGCGCGGCGCGCGACGCGCTCGCGGAGATGGGTCGGCGGTTCCGCATCGGCGTCGGGGCAGGACAGGTTCTGCGGCGGGAGCGGTGGCTCTGGAATCCGGCGGGGCGCGGGCGTTTGACTCTCGCCTTCCTCTCGCGAAAGGTTGCCCGCTGGCTGGCTCCCGTGGCGGCGCTTGGCGCGATCGGGGCCGCGTGTCTCTCCCGGGAGCTGCGTCCCGTCGGACTCGCTCTGGCCGCCGCGGCGTCTCTTCTTGCTCTCTCCACGCTCGCGCGGCCGCGCCCGGCGGGCTTGCCGGGCCGGCTCTATTATTTCGGCGTGATCAACCTCGCTCTCGCCGCGGGCCTCGCCGCGGGACTTGCCGGCTACAGCCGGCCGGTCTGGAAGCCTGTCGCCCGCGAGAAACCGCTGGCGCCGATTCCGTGAGACGAACCCACTCGCTCTTTCGGCTCACGGCGGTGCTCGGTGACGCCGCCGCCGCGGCAGCCTCTCTCTATCTCGCCTTCGTTCTGCGCACGAGCATCCGAATTCCCGGGACCGAGAAGCTTCTGCCCATCGAGAAGGTTCGTTTCACGCTCGGAAACGTTCTTCTGGTGGTCGCCGCCCAGGCCCTCGCCTTCTCTCTCTTCGGTCTTTATGGTTCCCGCGAGCGGTATCGGGAACCTCTGGCGCGGCTGCTTCTTCCGGCGCTGTTCTTCCAGCTCGCAGCGCTCGCGTCAGTCTATTTTCTGGCCTTCGCCCAGCCTTACGCCTTCCCCCGCTCGGTCCTCGTCCTCTACCTCCTGATCGAAGGGGTGCTCGTGGCGCTCTGGCGGACGTTGCTGGAACGCCTCTTTCCCCAGCCCCGGCGCCGCGCTTTGATCGTCGGCACGGGAGCGGCGGCCGTCCTGATCGCCGACGCGATCCGCCGTCACCCCTGGACCGGGGTCGAGGTCGCGGGACTGGTGGGCCCTCCCTCGCTTTTGGCGGGAGATCTCCCGATTCTCGGTCCGTTCGACCGGCTGGCCGATGTCGCGCGGGACACGAAAGCGGACGAGATCATCCTGACGCCCGAGGCCTCGAGCTGGCGCGACGGGATCTCCGAGAGCCTGCCGCGAGATCTCGGCGCCGATCTGCTGGTCTGGCCTTCTCCGTTCGAAACGATGATCGGCCGGCTCCGGTTCCGCATCGTCGGAGACTTGCCGTTGCTCGAGGCCCGCACCCGTCCGTTCGAGGGGCTCGCGGCGGCGATCAAGCGCGCCTTCGACATCCTCATCTCCGGCGTTCTGCTGCTGGCGGCTCTTCCGGTCCTGGCGTTGTCCGCCGCGGTGATCGCTCTCTCGACGCCCGGGGGGGTCTTTTTCGATCAGATTCGCGTCGGAAGGGACGGCGGCGTGTTTCGACTCTGGAAGCTGCGCACGATGCGGGCCGGCGCGGAAGAGCAGACGGGAGCCGTCCTGTCTTCTCCCGGGGATCCGCGCGTCACCTCGATCGGGCGGTTCCTGCGCGCCACACGGATCGACGAGATCCCGCAGCTCTGCAATGTGCTGATAGGGGACATGAGCCTCGTGGGCCCGCGTCCCGAGCGGCCCGAGTTTACGGAACTCTTCTCACGCCGCGTGCCGGGCTATTCCCTGCGGCACGCCGTCCGGCCTGGCCTGACCGGACTGGCGCAAGTCGCGGGAGACTACTCGACCGAGCCGGAAATCAAGCTGCGCTACGATCTGGCCTACCTGAACAACTGGTCCTTCGGCCTGGATCTGGCGATTCTGTTGCGGACCTTGCCGGTGGTCTTGACGAGACGGGGAGTGTAATGGGAGCGAAGTGCGAAGCTCGAAATCCTGAGATCGATGCCTAACGGGCCGGAACCGACTCCGCACGCCGGACTTCGCGCTCGACCAAAGGTGGCCGTCGTCATGCCGGCCTACAACGCGGAAAAGACGCTCGAGCGGACTTTCGCGGACATCCCGAAGGGGAGCGTGGACGACGTCATTCTCGTCGATGACGCTTCTCGCGATCGGACGGTCGAGGAGGCGCGCCGCCTCGGGCTCCACGTCGTCGTGCATCCGGCCAACCGCGGCTACGGAGCGAACCAGAAGACCTGCTACCGCACGGCGCTCGAGAGAGGCGCCGAGATCATCGTGATGGTCCACCCGGATCACCAGTACGACCCGACGGTGATCCCGCACCTGATCGATCCCCTCGTTCGCGGGGAATGCGATGCCGTCTTCGGGAGCCGGATGCTCGGAGGGCAGCCTCTTCAGGGAGGCATGCCGAAGTGGAAGTATCTCGGCAACATCTTCCTGACGGCAGTCGAAAACGCGACGTTCTTGATCTACCTGACGGAGTATCACAGCGGGTTTCGGGCCTACAGCCGCCGTTATCTCGAGTCGGTGAACCTGGCGGCCAACTCCGATGGTTTCGTCTTCGATACGCACATCATCGCCCAGGGGATGGCGAAAGGTCTGAAGATCCGGGAGATTCCGATCGAGACCCGCTATTTCGACGAGGCATCCCAGATCGCGTTCGGGCCGTCGGTCAAGTATGGGTTCGCCATTTTGAAGACGATGGTGCTCTACAAGCTGCACGTCTGGGGGATCTATTCGGCGCCCATCTTCAGGTAGTCATCAGGTAACAGTTATCAGTTGTCAGTTTCGTGCTTGAACTGAAAACTGAGAACTGAAAACTGAAAACTACTCCGGCAAAGCCGGCGGCGCCGTCAGCCGCCCGGCTCGCAGCTCCGCCTCCAACTGCGTGAGTTCTTCCCGCAGCGGTGCCGCGATGTCGGGCAGAACTGCGGACAGCATCGCCGGGCTGATCCAGACGGCGCGGAGAAACGCGGCGTGGGACCGAGCGGCGTCTCCTTTGGCCTCGTAGGCCCGCCCCAGGTTCAAGTCCGTCTCGGCCCGCTCGCCCAGCCGCAGCGCTTCCCGGTAGGTCTCGATCGCCGTGTCGAGCTGGCCGGACGCCAGCCTCGCGCCCCCGGACAGAATCAGCGGGCGCGAGTCTCCGGGCAGACCGGGGGCGGCGGCCGTGCCGATCGCCGCGATCCGATCCAGGGCCGCCGCCGGGTCCGCGACCTCCGAGGGATGCGTGAGGACGATCGAGAACGCGCTCTCGGCGACCCGAAGCATCCGCTCGGCGCGGTAGCGCGCGAACTCCGGCGCGAGGGCGCCGGCGAGAAGAAGCACCGCCGCGGCGCCGCGGAGAATCTTCATGGAACCTCTCCGCTGACGGGAGGCTCCGAGATCCGCCAGGCCCTGCCGGCCGCGAGCAGGAGCGGAATCGCCGAAATCGGTCTCTGAAGCGGGAACCAGGTCAGCGCCGCCGCGGCTCCCGCTCCGAGGATCGCCATCAAGAGGATCGCCTCCGGACGGCCTTCCCAGTCCCGCCGCCGGAGGCTCCGGGCGAGGCCGAGAAACAGGAAGGCGACCGCGCCGGAAACCGCCAGTCCCGCAGGCACTCCGGCTTCCGCGAAAGGCTGCAGGTAGTCACAGTGAGCCTCGCCGTAAGAGCTGGTGCGCAGAGGATTGTCGTAACGCCGCCGGGATTCGATCTCGACGTTCAACCGGTGTGGGACGTACTCCGCGCCGAAGGTACCGGGGCCGTATCCGAAGAGCGGCCGTTCCCGCGTCATGGCCATCGCGGCCTTCCAGGGCCCCACCCTGTAGGTGAGCACGCGGTTCCAGTCCCCGGCGCGCGCGAAGGAGATCGATTCCCGGATACGTAAACGCATCGGAGTGTAGGCGACAGCGGCAAGCACAATTGTCAGTGCGAGGCCGGCGGCCGGCAGAAACGCGCGGCGGCCGCGAATCGTGAAGAGGAGAATCGCGGAGCCCGCCAGAAGCGCGGTCAGCGAGGTCAGGTTCCGATTGACGAGCAGGCCTCCGGCGAAGAGGAGGGCGCCCCCACCGGCGGCCATTCGGAGGAGAAGCCGGCGCGAGGAAAGCAGAAGGGCGAGGGCGCAGACCGCGGCCAGCGCCAGGGCGACCGCCAGGTAGCCGACATTGCCGACGAAGCCGCCGGTCGATTCGCGGCTCCCGAAATCCGTCCGCAGCACGAAGGGCTGGTAGAGACCCCGCGCCTGCAGAATCGAAATGACCGCGTTGATCGCGGCGACGGCGAGAAACGCGCCGAGCAGAAACCGCCCTCCTCGCGCGAGAGCCCGGGAGGCGCCGATCGGCAGCAGAAGGGCGTAGAGAAGCATCGCCCGCGTCGCGTCGAGGGCGAGGATCCGATGCGGCGAGAGAAAGGCGGCACAGAGCGCCCAGACCAGAGCTCCCCCGGCGAGGAGAAGGCAGAGGGACCGTGGGGAGGAGAGCTTCGCGCGAGCAAAAGGGCTTCTCCACCGCGAGAAGGAAAGCGCGGCCGCCGCGAGGCCGATGAAGAGAAGCGCCGTCAGACGTTTGGGAGCGTCGAAAGAGGCCTCCGCGCCGGAGTCGACCGCCAGCCCCGCCCCCAGAACCGCGATCGCGAGGCAAACCGCCGCGATCCAGGCGGAGAGATCCCATGGCTTCTTTTCCTGCCGGGCGGGCGAACGGCCGCGGGAGGCCCGACCGCCGCGTTTCTTTGCCACGCCGGGATTAGAACAGACCGGGCAAGGGAATCTCGAAATACGAATTTCGAAATGGGAACGGGTGTTCCCTTAGCATGGCAGTTTCAAGATGAAGACCTGGACATCCCCCCGCCCGCGCCGGGTGTCTCTGCACCTCTGGGTTTACCGCCACCGCCTCGCGATCGCCGCCTCCGTCGGTGGCAGCGTGCTCCTGGCGCTCTTCGCTCTGGGCTACTTCACCTCGGTCGTCGTGAAGAGGTTCGACGGCCGCCGCTGGAACCTTCCCTCGCGGATCTACTCGGACCTCTACGTGCTCCGGGAAGGGGAATCCGCCTCCGCCGAGAAGCTCGCCGCCAAACTGGAGCGGCTGCTCTACCGCCCGCAGGCGAACACTCCCGAACGGTCGGGCCAATACCGGCAGTCGGGCGGGACGTTGGAAATCTGGACCCGGGACTTCCGCTATCCCGCCCGAAACTTCCACGGCTTTCTCGCGAAGGTGGAATTTGCGGGGGGAAAGGTCCGATCGATTCGAGATGTCGCCGGGGAGCCCTTGCGAGCACTCGTGATCGAGCCGGAGCGGCTGGGCTCGGTCTTCGCCGAAGAACTGGAGGACCGCACCCCCGTTCACCTCGCCCAGGTGCCGCGCAGTCTCATCGACGCGGTCCTGGTGACGGAAGACCGCGACTTCTATCGGCACGCGGGGGTCTCGGTGAAACGACTGTTCGGCGCGCTGGCCTCCAACCTGAAGGGGGGCGCCAGGCAGGGAGGTTCCACGCTGACCCAGCAGCTGGTGAAGAACCTCTACCTGTCTCCCGAGCGGACCTTGAAGCGCAAGCTCGTCGAAGCAGTCATGGCGTTGATCCTGGACGCCCGTTACTCCAAGGAGGAAATCCTCGAGGCTTACCTGAACGAGATCTATCTCGGCCAGCACGGCTCGGTGGCGATCACGGGCGTCGGCGAGGCGGCGCACCACTACTTCGGCAAGGAGACGGCGGACCTCGACGCGGCGGAGTCGGCCACGATCGCCGGGATGATCAAGGCGCCCAACGTCTATTCTCCCGTTCGAAATCCGGCTCGAGCGAAACAGCGGCGGGACTTCGTCCTGCGGATGATGCGCGAGGCCAAGAAGATCGACGACCGGCAGCTGGATCAGGCCCTGGCGGAGCCCCTGGCGCCCGTCTCGGAGGCCGCCGCCCGGACGATCGCCCCCCACTTCGTCGACTTCGTGAAGTCGGAGCTGGCGGAACGGTATGGGGAAAAGCTGAAGACCGAAGGTCTGCAGATCTACACCACGCTGGACGTCGATCTTCAGGAGGCGGGTCAGAAGGCGGTGACCGAGGGGCTCGCCGCGCTCGAGAAGAAATACCGTCGACTCGCCGCCGCCTCGCGGGAAGCCCCCCTGCAGGGAGCGCTGATCCTGCTCGAGCCGGAGACGGGAGCGGTCAAAGTTCTGGTGGGGGGACGCGACTACCGCCTCTCGCAGTTCAACCGCGTCACACAGGCGCATCGCCAGCCGGGCTCTCTCTTCAAGCCGTTCGTCTATCTGGCGGCGTTCGCCCGGCGGGACCTGCCCGTGCCCGTCACGCCGGCGACGCTACTCGAGGACTCTCCCATCACCGTCGCCTGGGATAAGGGGACCGACGAGCAGCAGTGGACGCCGCGCAACTACGACAACGCCTTCCGTGGAACCATGACGGCGCGGCAGGCGCTGGAGCTCTCGATCAACGTCCCGACGGTCCGCGTCGCGCTCCAGGCGGGACTTCCGACGGTGCTCGCGACGGCGCGCGCGGCCGGAATCGGATCCCGCCTCAAGGCCTATCCCTCGATCGCTCTGGGCGCTTTCGAGATCTCACCGATGGAGATCGCGTCCGCCTACGCCGTGTTCGCCAACAGCGGCGTGCGGATCGAGCCCAAGGCGATCGTCGGTGTCGAAACCTTCGACGGTTCCGTCCTCGATCGCAAGGAAACGCCTCTCGTCCCGGTCCTGCCTCCGGACGCGGTCTTCCTCGTGGACTCGCTCCTGAGAGGCGCCGTCGATCGCGGGACCGGCAGCGGCGCCCGGGCAGGCGGAGTGCGGGGAGTGCTCGCGGGCAAAACGGGGACCACGAACGACGGGCGGGACGCCTGGTTCGTGGGTTTCTCTCCGCGCTTTCTCGCGGCTGTCTGGGTCGGCTATGACGACAACCGGCCGGTCCATCTTTCGGGCTCCCAGGGAGCGGTTCCGATCTTCGCGGACTTCACGCGGTCCATCCCTGCCCAGTCCTTCCAGGATTCGTTCCCGGTTCCCTCGGACATCGTCACGGCGGACATCTGTCCGGAGACCGGTTATCTGGCGGGCCCGAGCTGCCCGCGTCGCATGACCGAAGTCTTCATCTCCGGAACCGCCCCGCAGCGCCAGTGCCCCGTGCACGGCGCGTACAACATGGCGATGAATCAGTGACGAGTGACGAGTGACAAGTGAGAAGTGAAGAAGCCGGGAGACCGCCGGTCACTCGTCACTTGTCACTTCCGACTCGAAGGCCGAAGCGCTTCTGATAGATTTGAAGGTTTGAAGAAGAAGCACCAACTCGACATCTCTATCCGCGGCGCGCGGACGCACAACCTGAAGAACATCTCCGTCACGATCCCCACGGCCAGCCTGACGGTCATCACGGGGGTCTCGGGGTCGGGAAAGTCGTCTCTCGCTTTCGACACTCTCTACGCCGAGGGGCAGCGCCGCTACGCGGAATCGCTTTCGACCTACGCCCGGCAGTTTCTGGAGCGGCTGGACCGGCCGGACGTCGACTCGATCGAGCCCGTCCCGCCGGCGATCGCCCTCGAGCAGAAGAACGGCGTCCGAAACGCGCGCTCGACGGTGGGAACGCAGACAGAGATCTATGACTCCCTGCGGCTGCTCTTCGCCCATGGCGGCACGACGAACTGCCCCGCCTGCGGGGTGGCTGCCGTTGCCGGCGGCGTGGATCGGGCGGTCGCGGAGCTCTGCGAGCAGGAGAGCGAGGCTCGGCTGACGCTCGTCGCGCCGCTTCCCTGGGAAGTCGAGGGCACCCGCCGCCGGCGGCGACGAGATTCTTCGCCGAGGCTCGCGGAGTTGAAGCGCGCCGGATTCTTCCGGGCTCTGTCGCCGGCCGGCGAGACCGTCGAGATCGGGGAGGATGTCGACGAGCTGCTCGACGGGTCGGGGACGCTTCCCGTCGTGGTCGGCCGCTTCGTGATTCGCGAGGAGTCAAGGCCAGAGATCGCCTCCGCGGTGGATACGGCGTTCGCTATGGCGGGGTGCGCGACGGCGTTGCTTTCCGCCGCAGGAGAAAGCCTCACCGACCCCTCGGTCCAGCGCAGGCGCACCTTTCGGCGGGGATTGCACTGTCCGCGGTGCAGCGCGGATTTTCGGGATCCGACGCCGCCGCTCTTCGCCTTCAACTCGCCGCTCGGGGCCTGCACGACCTGCCAGGGCTTCGGTCGCGTCATCGGGGTCGACCTGGCCAAGGTCGTTCCCGACGTCTCGCTGACGCTGTCGGATCGTCCGATTGCTCCGTGGAACACCCCGGCGTACGAGTCCGCGTACCGCGATCTCTTCCGGGCCTGCCGCCGATACTCCGTCCGGACAGACGTGCCCGTCGAGCGGCTTTCGCCTCACGAGCGGGAGGTCCTGTATCGGGGCCGCGGCGAGTTTTACGGGATCGCGGGGTTCTTCGACTGGCTCGAGACCAAGCGCTACAAGATTCACGTGCGGGTCCTCCTCGCTCGCTACCGTGCCTACAACCCGTGCACGGACTGCGGCGGCGCTCGCCTCTGCCCCGCCTCTCTTTCCGTGCGGTTTCGCGGCAGGACGATCGCCGAACTGGCGAATCTCTCGCTCGCGGAGCTCCAGCGCTGGTTCGCGGATCTTCGCCTGACGGCGGCGGAAGAACAAAGGCTCGGCTCAGTGATCGCGGAGATCCGTTCGCGGGTCCGGTACATGAACGATGTCGGCCTTCACTACCTGACTCTCTCTCGAGCGGCGCGCACGCTCTCGGGCGGGGAGGCGCAGCGGATCGGTCTCGCTTCCGCGCTCGGCGGAGCGCTCACCGGAACGCTCTATGTGCTCGACGAGCCGACGATCGGTCTTCACGCGGCGGACACGCGGCGCCTGCTGACGATCCTGCGGCGCTTAGCCGACCGGGGAAACACGGTCGCCGTCGTGGAGCACGACCCGGAGGCGATCGAGGCGGCCGACCACGTCATCGACCTGGGTCCGGGAGCCGGCAGCCATGGGGGTCATCTTCTGTTCGAAGGCACGCCTCGCGCGCTCGCCCGGGTCAAGAATTCGGCGACCGGAGAGCTCCTGCGCCGCCGCTCCGGTGTTCGAGGCGATCACAAGTCACCGGTCACTAAACTCCAGTCTCCACCCGGCCGCGTCGTGGCCTTTCGCCGCGCGGAGGGAGCGCTCACGATCGTCGGCGCTCGGGAGCACAACCTGAAAAACCTGACGGTCCGCATTCCGCTCGGGCGTCTGGTCGGCGTCTCCGGCGTGTCGGGCTCCGGCAAGTCCACGCTCGTCCGAGACATCCTGTCCAACTCGTGGTCTCGCCGTGTGAAGGGGGTCGTGCAGCTGGACGTCGGCGCTCACGACTCGATCGAGGGACTGGAAAACGTGGCGGACATCCTGCTCGTCGATCAGAGCCCGCTGGGACGGTCCGCTCGTTCGAACCCCGTCACCTACATCAAAGCGTGGGACGAGGTCCGCCAGGTCTTTGCGCGCAGCGCCCGAGCGGTGTCGCGAGGCATCACGGCGCGCGACTTTTCTTTCAATTCCGTCGGCGGACGCTGCGAGGTCTGCAAGGGAACGGGCTGGCAGACGATCGACATGCAGTTTCTCGCGGACGTGACGGTTCGCTGCGAGGCGTGCGACGGCCGGCGCTTCCAGAATCGGGTACTCGCCGTGCGCCACCGCGGCTTGTCCATCGGCGACGTTCTCGAGACGACCGTCTCGGACGCGATGGCTTTCTTCTCCGACCAGCCGAAGATCCTGCGGCGGCTGCAGCCTCTCGTCGAAGTCGGGCTCGGCTATGTGAAGCTGGGCCAGCCGACCGCGACGCTGTCCGGCGGCGAAGCGCAGCGGCTGAAGCTCGCGTCGTTTCTCGAGATCCGTCCGGCGTCCACGCGCGGCACCCTCTTTCTCTTCGACGAGCCGACCACCGGGCTCCACGCGGTCGACGTGGATCGTTTGCTCCGCACGCTGACGCGCCTGATCTCGATCGGCCATTCGGTCGTTGCGGTGGAACACCACCTGGCCTTCCTGGCCGCATGCGACTGGATCATCGACCTGGGTCCGGGCGGGGGAGAGGAGGGGGGCCGATTGGTCGCCGAGGGGCCGCCCGAAGAGATCCAGCGCAATCCATCGAGCGTGACCGGAAAGTTCCTCGGGGAAACCGCAGCCGCGCGCCCGGCAGCGCGCGGGGCCGGCGCCGCGGAGGAGCGATGAGCAATCAGTCGAGCGAGGAGAAAGTCATTCACCGCCCTCCGATGGAGGTCCGCGAAGCCTCGCGGCTTGCGCTCTCGAAGCTGGGTTGGCGGCCGTCGCCTTCGGGTCCTTACGCCTTCGGGGCCATCTGGACATCCCGCCTTTTCCATTTCAAGGACGACCTGAGTGTGAATCTCCTGCCGGAAAAGGGAGGAACGAAGGTCCGGGTGCACTCGGCTTCGCGCGTCGGCCGCTACGACTTCGGACAGAACGCGCGCCACGTGCGCCAGTTCTTCGAGGAGTTGGAGCGGGAGCTCGAGACGAGTTCTCAGTGATAAGTTGTCAGTTGTCAGCTCAAACTGAGAACTGAAAACGAAGAACCGAAAACTGAGGAGGAAAACCGGGGACGAGTTCTCCGTAATCAGTCGTCAGCTATCGGTCCAAAAACTGAGAACTGAAAACTGAGAACTGAAAATTAATTCCCAGCCTTGTTCTTGGCCTCGGCGAGAAATCGCGCGAGCTTCTCTCTCGAGCTGTACCCTTCCATCCGCGCGATCTCGCGCCCGGAGGAGTCGGCCACGATGAGCGTCGGAAAGGCGGACACCGAGTAGCGCCTCTGCAGCTCGGCAATCCAGACCGGGTTGGATCCGTCTTCGCGGGAGCGATCCACGACACGGGCCGGAACGAAGGACCCATTGACGATCGCGGCGATGCCCGCGTCCGCCCATCCTTCGGAATCGAGAAGGTGACAGGGGACGCACCACGCCGCGGTGAAGTCGTAGAGCACGGGCCGGTGGAAGCGAGCCGCGGCGGAGGGCGCGGCAGTACCCGGCTGCCAGTGCACCAGTCCCTCGCCCGAGTCCTTCCCCTCGCGATCGAGAATCGCGGTCTCGATACGAAACAGAAAAGCCGCTGCCAGCAGCCAGAAGAGCAGCCTTGGCACCCTCGACTGCGAGCCCTGGACCCGCGTCGGAATGGCGGCGACGCTCGGTCCCGGCGGGGAAACGGCGGACTCTTCAATCCTGTCCATAGGAGAACTCTCTTCGGGAGAAAATCACGGCCGCCAGTGTCCAGTAAAGAAGGAGCGCCAGGATGTACCGGCCGGTCGGCTCGCCGAAAACTCTCTGTCCCTGCAACACCGAGTCCCAGGGGACGGACGGAGAGAGATTGTCCCGTGCCAGCTCGCCGGCTCGCGCCACCGCGGGCAGGCGCAGCGCCTGACCCAGGGTGCGCAAGGAACCGAAGAGAATCCCGAACACCGCAACGGCCAGGACATCTCCCCAGCCCCGCAGAAAGGTGGAGAAAAAGAGGACGATCGCCGCGAGGAGAGCGCCTTGCAGGAACGCGGCCGCGCACACTCTGGCAAAGTCTGCCGCCGGCCTCATGGGGGGCGCCGGCCCCGGCGAGAGCCGGGCCACGATCTGGCCGAGAGTGATCGCGAGCACGACGCTCGAGCCGAGAAAGATCAGGTAGCAGGCGAGCAAACCCGCGTAGCGTCCCGCCAGGTACTGAATCCGCCGGATCGGCCGGGAAAGAATCATTTGCAGTGCGCCGCTGGCAGCGTCCCGTGAGACGCAGCCCGCCGCAAGCACCAGCATCGCAACGGTGTCGAGGCCCGAGAACGCTTGCCCCGCGTTCAGCGGCAGCGCCGCGATCACGGCCATCAGCCCAAGCGCGATGAAGGTGCCCGCCGAGCCGAGCTTTTGCCGGAGAAACCGGCGGGCCATCTCTCTCATGGCGCCGGCGGCCGAAAGAGATCTTCCAGATCCGCGGACGAATGCGCCTCAAAGACCGGCAGATCCGCCAATGTCAGCGTCTTGACGGCGCGGGCAACGTCCTCGTCGAGCGCCGCGGGAAGGTGAAGAAGACCGCCCTCTTCCGCGCGGACCACGAACCCGGCGGCGGAAAGCAGTGCGGCTGCCTCTCCGGCGCGCGTCGGGACCGTTCGGAGGATGGCCTTGCGCGGTCCCGCGGTCTCTCCGCGAAGAATCTCCTCGCGAGAGAGGCGCCCATGGTCGATGAAAACCACGCGGTCACAGACTTTCTCCACCTCGGGAAGTTGATGAGAATTCATCACGATCGTGGCCCCGCGAGCCTTGGCTTCGAGGATTCGATCGCGCACGACGGCGACTCCCAGCGGGTCCGTTCCGGAAGCGGGTTCGTCCAAGAAGAGGAAGCTCGGGCTGCCGAGCGTGGCCTGGGCGACGCCGATACGCTGAAGCATTCCCCGGGAGTAGGTTCGCAGCTTCCGGCGCAAGGCCGAAAGCTCCAGTCCGACCCGATCCGCCGCGGCGCGCGTCTCTTGTGCGGTTGTGGCAGGGTCTCCGCCGGACAGCCTCCAGTGGTGGGCGAGGAAGGCCAGGCCGGTCAGCTCCCGGTCGAAACCCAGCCTTTCGGGCATGTAACCGGTCCGGGCGCGGATGGAGAGATCGTCCGGAGGCAGACCCGCGATCGAGATGGAGCCGGTGTCCGGCCTCAGGAACGCGAGAAGGCAGGAGAGCAACGTCGTCTTGCCCGCTCCGTTGGGACCAATCAGCCCGAGCGTTTCGCCGCGCCGAACCTCGAGGGTGACGCCGTCTAACGCTTGGGTCTTGCGGCCCAGGCCGCCGTAGCTCTTCGAGACGTTCGTGACGGAAATCACGGTGGGGATCTTAGCCGGAAGACGGCAGACGGTAGACGCAAGACGAGTGCGGCCAAACGTCTTCCGTCTCACGTCTCCCGTCTACCGGATCCGGTTTCTACGGGAATACGTGCTAGATTTCCTCGCTTTTGTAAGCTTTCGGAAAACATGATCGAAGTCCAGAACCTCACCAAGCGATACCCGACTCAGGTCGCGGTCGAAGACGTCAGCTTCTCGGTTCGCGAAGGGGAGATCGTCGGTTTTCTCGGGCCCAACGCGGCCGGCAAGACCACCACGATGCGTGTCCTGACCGGCTTTCTGCCTCCCACGGCGGGCACTGCGCGGATCGCGGGTCATGACATCGTCACGCAGTCCCGTCGCGCGCGCTCTCGGCTGGGCTACCTGCCCGAATCGGCTGCCCTGTACCCCGAGATGCGCGTCCGCGAATACCTCGCCTTCCGCGCCCGCCTGGAGGAAGTGCCGGCCAGAGAGGTGCACGCGCGCGTGGAAGAAGTGGTCGAGTCCTGCCTGCTTGCGGAGGTGGCCAACCGGAAGATCGAGAACCTCTCGAAGGGTTATCGGCAGCGGACCGCCCTGGCCGGGGCGCTCGTCCACCGGCCCCCGGTTCTGATCCTGGACGAGCCGACGGTCGGGCTCGACCCGGCGCAGATCATCAAGATCCGCGAGATGATCCGCACGCTTGGCCGGGAGCGCGCGGTGCTGCTCTCGACCCACATCCTCCCGGAAGTCGACGCGGTCTGCGATCGCGTGCTCATCATCGACCGCGGGCGAATCGTGGCGGAAGGCACCCCCGGGGAGTTGCGCGCGCGCCTGGCCGGCAAGCCCGTCGTGCGGTCCGCCTTCCGCGGATCCGTGACCGCGGCTCGCGAGGAGCTGGCGCGGCTGCCGGGCGTCGTCGCGGTGGAGGTCGTCGAAGACGGTCTGGAGACTCGCGCCCGACTCGAGTGCGAGGCCAACGGCGATCCGCGCGAGGAGATCTTCCACCTCGCCGTCTCGAAGGGATGGATTCTGCGCGAGCTCGCGCTCGACGTCGGAAGCCTCGAGGATGTCTTCGTGCGGTTGACGCGGCACGAGGAGCCGACCGCGGCGGCCCCTCAGGAGCCCGCGGCATTGGAACCCGCCGAGCCGCCGGCACCCGCCCCGGAGGCGCCGGAGGCGTCATGAGAAAGTTTCTGGCGATCGTGGGCCGCGAGTGGCGCGCTTACTTTCTCTCTCCGCTCGCGTGGGTGATCCTGGCCGCCTTCCTGCTCTTGAACGGTTACGTCTTCACGGTGATCCTCGCGGTTTTGAACGAGCCCGGCGCCCCGAAGGATCAGGCGCTCCTCTATCTCTTCGCCAACGGCTTCACGTCCTGGTTCACGCTGTTTCTCGTGCCGGTCATCGCGATGCGCCTCTTCCCCGAGGAACGCCGGAGCGGCACGATCGAAGTGCTCCTGACTTCGCCGGTCACCGAAGCGGAGGTCGTTCTGGGCAAGTTCGCGGGCGCGCTCGGCTTCTACCTGACGCTGTGGGCTCCCTCGTTGATCTATGTCTGGATCCTCCGCTCTCACGCGCGGATCGATCTCGGGCCTGTCGCCTCGGCCTACGTCGGCATCGCGCTGCTCGGAGGCTACTTCGTCTCGGTCGGAACGTTCGCCTCGACGTTGACCAAAAACCAGATCGTGGCGGCGATCCTGACCTTTGCCCTGCTCGTGCCGATCTTCTCGGTAGGACTTCTCGACTACCTGATTCGTGATCCCAAGACCCGCGAAGGCCTGAGCTACCTGAACATGTGGGTGCACCTGGAAGAATTCGCTCGGGGCATCGTCGACACGCGCCGGCTCGTCTATTACGTTTCCGCGACGGCGTTCTTTCTCTTTCTCGCGACCGCCTCCCTGGCGGCCAAGAAGGAGACGCCGTGACGCTGCGACGAACGCGCGCGGGCACGACCGCAACGGGCATCGCGTTGGCCGCCGCAATCCTGGTCGGAGTCAACTACCTCTCCTCTCGGCATTGGGCTCGCGGAGACTGGACAAAGACCAAGATCTACTCCCTCTCCGACACCACGAAGAAGGTCGCCAGGAGCCTGACCAAGCCTGTACAGATCACCGTCTTCCTCGGCAGGGGCAACCGCCTGTCGGGCCCGGTCACGGAGCTCGCGAACCGGTACCGGAACCTTTCGCCGAAAATCCAGGTCGAGTTCGTCGATCCGCGACGCGAGCCGGCGCGCGCGGAGGCGCTGGCCCGGGAGTTCGGGTTGCGCGACGGAACGGTTCTGTTCCGCTCGGGCGAGAAGAAGAAGTTCGTCGAGCAGGACAAGATGGCCGAGTTCGACTACGCGAGCGCCGGTCTGGGCGGGCCCACCGACATCAAGGTCTTCAAGGGAGAGGAAGCCTTCACGTCGGCGATCCTCGACGTGACGGAGAACAAGGCGACGCACGTCTACTTCACCGCCGGCCACGGCGAGCCATCGCTCGATTCGCCCGAGAACGGACGGGGCTTCGCGCAGGTCAAGCAACTCTTGACGCGCGACAACGTGACGGTCGCCCCCTGGCAATCGGCCAGAGGGCCCGTTCCCGCCGACGCGACGGTCGTCGTGGTCGCGGGACCCAAGACGCCTTTGCCCGACGGCGAAACGGCAGAGCTCGCCGCGTACGCCAAGAACGGCGGTCGGATCCTGGTGCTCGCCGATCCGGTTCTGCCGACGCCCGGCGCGGCGGCGACGGACCTCGGCTTGAAGGACTTTCTTTCCGGCTACGGCCTGAAGTTGAACGACGACCTGGTTGTCGATCCCGCCAACGCCGCTCCGATGGTGGGTCCCGAAACCGTGATCGTGAATCGTTTCGGCACGCACACAATCGTTCGGCCGCTGGCTTCGGAAGGGTTGCCGTTGCTTTTTCCGCTCGCCCGTTCGCTGGGCAAGACGACGCCCGCCCCCACCGACTGGAGCGCGTCCATGCTGATGGAAACCACTTCCGAAGGATGGGGAGAAACCAACCTCGCACAAGTTGTCAGCCAGGGGCGCGTCGAGAAGGATTCCAAAGACAACGCGGGCCCCGTCACGATGGGGATGGCGATTTCCCCGGCAGATGAGAAGAAGGCAGGCGCTCATCCGGCGCGCCTGGTGGTCGTGGGCAACTCCCGGTTCGTGACCAACGGGAACATCGCGAACGGCAGCAACGCGAGCTTCCTGTTGAACGCGATTCACTGGCTGGCGGGGGAGGAGAAGCTCGTCGGCATCGCGCCGAAGACTCCGGCGCAGGCCTCCCTCAGTCTGACTCAGTCTCAGGTCTCGCGTCTGGGACTCTTTGCGATGTTGGGCCTGCCTCTGTTCGCCGTGATTCTGGGCGTGTGGGTGTGGTATCGACGGCGCGATTAGCATGAAAGAGTCAACAGTCGACAGTCGACAGTCGACAGTTGGAGCTCGCTCTCCGCGGCGCCAGCGAACTGTCGACTGTAAGCTGTCGACTGTCGACTTCCTCTGATATGTCCCCGCGCAAGCTTCTCGTCCTGACCGCGGTCGTCCTCCTCCTTTTTGGATTCATCATCCTTTTCGAGCGAAAAATGCCCTCGACTTCTCAGAAGCAGGAGAAGGGAGATCTCGTCTGGGAGATTCCTCAGGACCGCCTCGAGACGATCCGGCTCGAGCACGCCGGGCTCACTGTCGAGCTGAAGCAGACGGCGGAGGGGGCGGCACACACCTGGAAGATGACCAAGCCCGAAGCGTATCCCGCCGATGCCGGCGTGGCCGGAGACGTGGCGTCGCAGCTGGCCCGATTGCGGCGCGCGGGCAACGAAACCGCGGAGGCACCGCCGGAGTCCTACGGTTTCCAGTCCCCTTCGGGCAAGGTCACGGTGGTGTGGACGGAGGAGGAGGAGGAGAAGAAGCACCTTTCGCGGACGCTGGAGATCGGCATCGACATTCCGGGCACGGACGCGGTCGCGGCGCGAGTCGCCGGCACCGACCGCATCTTTTTCATCCCCACGAGCGTTGCCGGCGCGGTCAAGAAGAATCCCGACGAGTTCAAGAGCAAAGAGGTGTTTGGAGGATCTGGAACCGAGGCCGTCCGTCTGGACGTGGACAGGGGCCGCGGCCGGCTGAGCCTTTCGCAAAAGAACGGCGTCTGGTGGATCACGCAACCGCTCTCGGATCTGGCCGATGGGGAGGCGACGCAGAGGCTGATGGGAGACCTGACCGGGCTCAAGGTGCTGGACTTTCTCCCCGCCGCCGAGCGACAGAACCTTGCGTCTCTCGGATTGGCTCCGCCGCTCTACCGCATCACGTTGTCGGACGCGAAGGGTCCGGGCACCGTCGTGGATTTCGGCTCGACGCGCTCGGACGGAAACTCTGTCTACGCCCGGCGCGAGTCCCAGGTGTTCACCGTGCCGAGCTCCATCACCGAAGAGGTCTCCAAAGAAGCGGTCGCCTTCCGCGAGCCGCGGCTGGTGCGGTTCGACCGGGCGCGGGTCGCGAGCCTCTCGGGAGTCTTCGGGCCGACGAGCATCGTTTTGGAACAGAAGGGCGGGGGGTGGACCGCCGCCGGCAAGCCCGTCGCCGCGAACGCCATTCAGGACCTTCTTTCCGCGATTTCGGACATCAAGAGCCGGGCGTTTCTCGACGACGCCGAGGCTGCCGCGCTCGCCTCCCGCGAGCCGGCGGCCACGGTCACGGTGAAGGGGCCCGCGGATGAGTGGATCCTTCGCTTTTACGCAGGCTCCGCCCAGAACCGCGCGACCGTGACAGGCAGGCCGGGCGCCTTCGATCTCGTCAAGGATCCGGCTTCCGATCTGAAGGCCGCCTTTCAAAAAGCGGCCGTGCCCGTGCAGGCCACGCCCTCGCCGAAGGCGAGGGTGAAGAAATAGTTTTCAGTTTTCAGTTCTCAGTTTTCAGTTCTCGCTTTCCGTCACAACTGACAACTGAAAACTGACAACTGATAACTTCCCCTCTATCTCTTCCCCGTCAAATGCGGCGGCTTTTTGTCCGCCTCCGCTTCCAGCTCGGCGATTCTCTTCGAGCGCTTCTTCTCTCTCTCGCCGACCGCCTTTGTCTTCTTCTGCTTTTGTTTCGAGAACATCGTCGAGAGCGCGAAAAGAAGCCCCTTTCCCCTGGGAGGTTTGGTGCGCCTGGCCGTCGCTCCCCAGACCTTGGTCTTCTTGAAGATGGCCTCGGAGAAATCCGCGTTGGCCATATCGGCGCCAGTCAGGGTCGCGTCGGTGAAGTCCGCTCCGATCGCGCGAGCGAACCGCAGGTCCGCCTCCTGAAGAGTGGCTCCTCGAAAATTCGCTCCGACCAAGAGAGTGCCCGAGAGGTCGGCGTCGAAGGCCCGGCAATCGGAAAAGTTCGCCCGCTTGAAGAGAGCTAGGCGGAAGTTTCCCGTCGAGAGATCGGCCTTCATGAAGTTGGCGCCCTCCCCCTGAGCCTCGGACAGATCCGCTCCGGCGAAGCGCGCCCCGGCGAAAGAATACGGTTTCAGAACCGCGCGGCTCAGAATGACTTTGGAGAGGTCGGCATTCTGCATGTTCGCGCTCTCGAATTTCGCGGTGCGCAGATCCACCTCCGTGAGCTTCGCGTCGGCAAAGGTCGTCTCCTTGCCGGTGGCGTCCATGAAGATCGCGCGCCGGAGCTCCATCTTGCGCAGCTTGGTCTTGTCGAAGCGGGCCGAGGTGAAATTCGCCTCCACGGCCGAGGCCAGTTCCATGTCCGCCTCGGAGAAATCCGCCCCTTCGCAGTTGGCGGCGTTCAGGATTGCCTGGCGCATATTCGCCTTGAGGAACTTGGCCCGGCGCAGATCGGCGCCCGACAGGTTCGCGGTTTTCATCTGGGCGGATTCGAAGTTCGCGTTGGGGAAGGAGCCCCGGACCGCGGTGACGCCTTCGAACAAAGACCGGGTGAGATCCGCCCCGTCGAACTGCGCGCCGGCGGTCTTGACGCCGCGGAAATTGACATCGGAGAGGTTGGCGCCGGCCAGGTTTGCTCCAGAGAGATCCGCACCGTCGAGCTTGGACAGCGAGAGGTCCGCGCCCGCGAAGTTGGTCTCCACCAGAGAGCAGCCTTGCAGCGACGACTGCCGGAAGCGGGCTCCGGCGAAGAAGATTCGGGAAAGGTCCAACTGATCCAGACGGCAGTGCTCCAGGATCGCGCCGGGGGCCGAGGCGCCGGAAAACCGGGTCTCCTCGAGCGTCGCCCGCGTGAAATCGGTTCCCGAGAGCGTCGTGCCCGAGAGGTTCGCTCGGGTGAGGTCCGCCCGTTTGAGGTCCTTGTCCGTCAGGTCCTTGCCGGACAGATCGGCGGACGTCAAGTCCGGCGTCACGTTGGCGTTTCGGACCCGCCACGAATTCCAATCGGACGAAAGCAGCAGGGCAACGTGCTCGACATTCGCCATGGCGGGGGGATTGTAAGGGAAGTCGAGAAAGCGGTTGCCGGAAGACGGAAGACGTGAGAGGGAAGACGAAAGAGAAGGATTCGGTCCCGTCTCCCGTCTCCCGTCTCCCATGTACCGGTTACAATGACTTCAAAATGAGCACAGCCGTAGCCCCGGCCGTGTCCGCCCCTCTGAAGGGGATGGACCGGATCCGCCGAGCCCTCCTCGGCGGACACCCGATCCTTCACATTCAGACTTGGGAGGAGTCGCGCATCGAGCGATTGGTCCAGCACCTGGCGAAGACCTTTTTCGGGGAGCCGGTTCCCTTCGGAAGCTGGTCGGTCGTGGACGGGCTCCTCGTCGATGGTGTTCCGGTGGCGGACACGCGCGATCCGTTGAAGGCCTTGGACGCAATTCTCCAGGCTTCGGGAAAGGGCTTCTACGTCATGAAGGATTTCCCGACGTCGCCCGGCGGCCGTCCGGAGATCGTCCGGCGTCTGCGCGATCTCTATCGCGGGCTGAAAGATCGCGGGCGCCATGTCCTGCTCGTGTCGCCGCGAATGGTCATTCCGGAGGACGCGAAGAAGGAGATCTATGTCATCGAGTACGAGCTCCCCGACGAGGGAGAGATCGTGCGCATCATCGACGCCATGACTCGCCGCCGGTCTTCGATCGAGGGGCTCGACGACCCCGCGGTCAAGAGGCTTGCCATGGCGATGCGGGGCCTGACGGCCGACGAGATCGGCCATCTCCTGACCAAGGTCTTCGCCCAGCGAAAAATCTTCGACGACGCGGCCTTCTCCGAGATCCTCGCCGAGAAGGAGCAAATGTCGAAGAAGGAGGGGGTTCTGGAATTCGTCCCTCCGCGCTTCACCATCGAAGACGTTGGAGGCTACGAGACCTTGAAGACCTGGCTCCGGAAGCGCAAGGCCCTTTTCTCCAAGGAAGCCCTCGACGCGGGAATCCCGATTCCCAAAGGGCTCCTCCTCATGGGGATCTCAGGCTGCGGCAAGAGCCTCTGCGTCAAAACGATCTCGAGCCTCTGGAACCTTCCTCTCTTTCGTCTGGACATGAACGCCGTCTTCGGAACGGATAACCCCGAAAGCACGTTTCTCCGGGCGCTGCGCGGCGTCGAAGCGGTGGCGCCCGCGGTCCTCTGGATCGACGAGATCGAGATGGGAGTCGGCGGTTACCGGGAAGGCGGAGACGCCGCGATGTCCCGAATCTTTTCCGGCTTTCTGACGTGGATGCAGGAGAAGAGCGCGCTCGTCTTCGTCGCGGCCACGGCCAACCGGATCCAGCTCCTGCCCGCGGAAGTCATCCGCAAGGGACGCTTCGATCAGGTCTTCTTCGTGGACCTTCCCAACGAGGAAGAACGCAAGCAGATCTTCGGGATCCATCTGAGGAAGAATCGCGCGGACCCCGCGCGCTTCGATCTGGTCTTCCTCGCCAAGGCCACCAAGGGATGGAACGGCGCCGAGATCGAGCAGGTTGTGGTCTCGGGGATGATCGACGCGTATTCGGAGAAGCGGGGCCTGACGGAGGACGACCTCCATCGGATGATCTCCTCGACCGTGCCCCTTTCCATCACGATGGAGGAGCAGATCAAGTCGATCAAGAGCTGGGCGCACGACCGGGCGCTGAACGCCTCGAAAAACTAGTTATCAGTTATCAGTTCACAGTTCTCAGTTTAAAACTGAAAACTGACAGCTGAAAACTGATAACTAGTTCTTTGTGACATCCAGCTCTCTCGGCCGAAAGGGAGCGAGGAAGCGCATGCGGCGCTGCCACTCGAGCATCCGCCCGATGAGTGTGCCGAAGCGATTGGGAATGGAATCCGTCTCGAGGATGGTCTGCAACTCTACCGGCGAATACCGCAGCCGGAGCGCGATCTCGGAGGCCATGCGCTCCGGGCTCGACTCCTCTTCCGGAAGCGGCAGGAGGTCCATCTCGGGGCGGACCGCCGCGAAGAGTCGTTGCGCCATACGGATCACGCGGCTGGCCTCATCCGGGCCTGAAAAAGGGATCGAGGCGACCTCTTCGATCTGAGCCGTCCGGTAAGGGTCGGCGGACGCCTCCCGCAGGACACGATAGCGAAAGCGGCCCTGCAGCACGATGTTGTAGCGGCCGTCGGAAAGCTCCTCGGACTCGACGATCTCTCCGGCACCCCCGACAGGGTAGATCGGCGGGAGTTCCGGCGTTGCGGCCCAGCCGGGCTTCATCATCGCCATGCCGATCACGCGGTCTCCGGCCAGGGCATCGGCGATCATGGCTCGGTAGCGCGGCTCGAAGATATGCAGCGGCAGGAGAGTTTCCGGCAGCAGGACCACCTCCGGCAGGGGAAACAGCGGAATCCGGCGGCTCACTTCTTTCCGCCTCCCGTCTCCCGCCTTCCGCCTCCCGCGCTTCGCGAGAGCTCGACGACGTAAGCCACGACTTCTCGGATCTCCTCGTCGGTCAGTTTACCTTCGAACTTCGGCATGGGGTCGTGCCCGCGGCGAACCTGCTGTTCGATGGAAGCCGGGGAGCCGTCGCCTCGCCACTTCCCATCGATGAGGTTCGCGTACGGAAATCGTCCGGCCGTAATCGTGCGGCCGTCGCCGTTTCGGTTGTGGCAGGAGGCGCACTTCTCGACAAAAACCCGGCGCCCCGCCACGAGCTCGCGATTCTTCGAGTCGACGACCGGAAGGGGGTCCCGGCGGCAAGCGGCGCAGGCCGCGAGCAGAACTGCGGCGAGCAGACGACATCGGCCGGGCATCCGGGGAGTCTAGCGTGAGGCGCTGAGGAACCTCGGGCCTTAACCCGGTGTTAGGTAAGGCGTGCGAGGCCGATGTCCGGTTATCGGTGATCGGTTATCGGGAAACACGGAACACCGAACACCGAACACCGATTACCGATCACCGCTCCACACCTGACACCTGACACCTGATACCTTCTCTTCGTGGCGGATCCCACCCAGAAGCTGCCCGAGAACGCCGCGGGGAAGTACTACGTCGACGCACAGTGCATCGACTGCGACGTCTGCCGCGTGACGGCGCCGGGCAACTTCCAACGAAGCGACCCGAAAGGGTACTCCTACGTCTTCCGCCAGCCCGCCGACGCCGAGGAGGACGCGCAGTGCCAGGAGGCGATGGACTGTTGCCCCGTGGAGGCGATCGGATCGGATGGGGAGTAGTTATCAGTTTTCAGCTCTCAGTCTTCAGTTCTGAGCCGTCTGATCCAAAACTGATAACTGATAACTGACAACTGAAAACTGTCAATCACTTCGCGGCCATCAACTCCCTGAAGTACTCGATCGTCCTCAACAGCCCCTCTTCCAAGGGCACCTTCGGCTCCCATCCCAGGATCGTCTTCGCCCTCGTGATGTCCGGCTGCCGCACCTTCGGGTCGTCGACCGGAAGCGGCTTGAAGACGATCTCGGACCTGGTTCCCGTCAGCTTCTGGATGGTCCGGGCGAATTCGAGAACGGTCAATTCCGCCGGATTGCCGATGTTGACTGGATCCGTCTCGCTCGAGAGCAGCAGCCGGTAAATCCCGTCGATCAGATCCGAGACGTAGCAGAAAGAGCGCGTCTGCGAGCCGTCGCCGAAGACCGTCATCGGCTCTTCCGCGAGCGCCTGGCCGATCAGTGCCGGAACCACGCGGCCGTCGCGAGGCCGCATCCTCTCCCCATAGGTGTTGAAGATGCGGACGATGCGCGTGTCCACGGCATGGGCGCGGTGGTAGGCCATCGTGATCGCTTCGGCGAAACGCTTCGCCTCGTCGTACACGCCCCGCGGTCCGATCGGATTGACGTTGCCCCAGTAGGTCTCCGGCTGCGGATGGACCTGAGGGTCGCCGTAGACCTCGGAGGTCGAGGCCAGCAGGAATCGCGCCTTGGTCGCGAGCGCGAGCCCGAGAGCGTTGTGCGAGCCGAGGGAACCGACCTTGAGCGTCTGAATCGGCAGCTCCAGGTAGTCGATCGGCGAGGCGGGAGACGCGAAGTGGAGAACCGCGTCCAGAGATCCGTCCCATTGGATGTAACGCGTGACGTTGTGTTGGACAAAGCGAAACCGCGGTTCCTTCTCCAGATGGGCGATGTTGCGGAGGTTGCCGGTCAGGAGGTTGTCCATGCCGACCACGTCATGGCCCTCGGCCAGCAGCCGGTCACAGAGGTGGCTGCCCAGGAATCCCGCGCCGCCGGTGACGAGGACGCGCATCAGAGAAACACGATTTCGGATTTCGAATTTCGAATTTCGAATTGCCAGGAGGTTACGGGTCCCAAATCCGAAATCCGAAATCCGAAATCCGAAATTACTTTCACGGCCTTCCCACGCTCGTGTACTTCCATCCCGCCGCTCGGATCTCCGTCGGGTCGTAGACGTTGCGCAGGTCGACCATCGTGCGCGAGGTTAGAGCGGCGCCCAGTTTCTCCAGGTCGAGGGCCCGGAACTCGTTCCACTCCGTCGCCAGCACCACAAAGTCCGCCCCCGCCGCGCAGTCGTACGCGTCTCTGGCATAGGTCAGATTCGGGAAGACAGCGCGGGTATTCTCCATGGCCGCGGGATCGAATGCGCGCACGGTTGCTCCGGCGGCGAGCAGATCGGCGACGACTGCGAGGGCCGGAGATTCGCGAATGTCGTCGGTCTCGGGTTTGAATGAGAGGCCGAACACGGCGGCTGTCTGTCCGGCAATTTCGCCGACGGCCTTTCGAATCTTTTCGATCATCCGCGCTTTGATCGCTGCATTGACCCGGATCGTCGCCTCGATCAGCTCAAAGTGGTGGCCGTACTGTTTGGCGAGCTCCGCCGCGGCAGCCGTGTCTTTCGGAAAGCAGGAGCCTCCGAATCCGGGACCGGGAAGCAGGAACCGCGGCCCGATGCGGGGATCGAGTCCCATGCCGGTCGCCACCGCCTCGACATCGGCCTCCATCAGCTCGCAGAGTCGGGCCACCTCGTTGATGAAGGAGATCTTCACGGCCAGAAAACCGTTGGACGCGTACTTGATCAATTCCGCCGACGCGATGTCGGTGATGACGAATGGGGTTTCGCGCAAAAAGAGGGGCTTGTAGATCTCCTTCATGACCTCGATCGCTCGGGCGTCGGAGGCGCCGATCACGATGCGATCGGGTTCCAGGAAGTCCCCCACGGCCGAGCCCTCGCGCAAGAACTCGGGATTGGAGACGACGGAGAAAGGGTACTTGCCGTTTTTCTCCCGGAGAATCTGGTCGATCATTTTCCCCGTGCCTGTCGGAACGGTGGACTTGGTCACGACCACCTTGTATCCGTTCATGTGGAGCGCCACCGCTTCGGCCACCTGCCGCACGAACGTCAAGTCGGGAGAGCCGTCCGGATTGGGAGGCGTGCCGACGGCGATGAAGATCGCGACCGAGCTTTCGATCCCGGCCTTCAGGTCGGTGGTGAAGCGCAACCGCCCCTTGCGCTCGTTGCGCGAGACGAGCTCCTCGAGCCCCGGCTCGTAGATCGGGATCACCCCACGCCCCAGTGCGTCGATCTTCGCCTTGTCCTTATCGACGCAAATCACGTTCATGCCCAGATCCGCCAGTCCCGCGCCCGTGACGAGACCGACGTACCCGGTTCCAACCATGCAGATGTTCATACGAGTTTTCAGTTCTCAGTTTTTAGTTTTCAGTTCAATTTTGGGTCACTGGTCCCCAACTGATAACTGAGAACTGATCACTGACAACTTTTTCATAACAGTTCTCAGTTTTCAGTTCTCAGTCTTTCGTTGGCAGTTCTCAGTCCCTAGGAAACTGATCACTGAGAACTGATAACTGACAACTCATTTCTCCCGCCGATACCATTCCACACTCCTCCGAAGCCCTTCCTCCAGTGGCACGCGAGCGCGGAAGTGTAGAAGCTTAGCGGCCTTTTCGACAGAGGCAAATGTGACCGGAACATCTCCGGGCTGGTTCTGCTGGCGGTCGAGGATCGCGGGCTTGCCGACAGCCTTCTCGATCGCGGTGACGAGTTGCGAGAGCGTGACCGGATGGGCTCCGCCGAGGTTGACGATCTCGAAGCCGGAGGGAACGCTCAAAGCCGCCTCGACGCCGTCGGCGATGTCGTCGATATAGGTGTAGTCCCGTCGCGATCCCCCGTCGCCGTAGAAGGGGATGGGAGTGCCCGTGTCTGTCGATCGAATGAACTTCGCGATGGCCATTTCGGGCCGCTGGCGGGGGCCGTAGACCGTGAAGAAGCGCAGGCAGGTCGCCGCCAGGCCGTGAAGGTGATGGGCCGTATAGACGTGCAGCTCGCCGGCCCGTTTGGTCGTCGCGTACGGGGAGATCGGCTTCTCGATCGGGTCGTCCTCGGAGAACGGAAGCTTGGAATTCACCCCGTAGACCGACGATGAGGACGCGAACAGGAACCTGGGGGCGCCGTGCGCCACCGCCGCCTCCAGCAGATGGAGAGTGCCGACCACATTCACTTCTTCATAGAGAACCGGGAGAGCCAGCGAAGGACGGACCCCGGCGCGGGCTGCCAGGTGGACCACGGCGTCGAATTTCTCCTCTGCAAAGAGACGAAAGACGAGCGCCCGGTCGCGGATGTCCCCCTCCACGAGTCGAAAGCCCGGAGCCCGCAGGTGGGTCTCCACATTCGCTCGCTTGAGGCCCGGGTCATAGAAGTCGTTGAAGTCGTCGAGGACGACGACCCGATCTCCTTGCGCCAGGCGCCGGTCGACCAGATGGGAGCCGATGAAGCCAGCTCCGCCCGTCACGAGGACGTTCATGCCGCTCACCGGGAGGGCACTGGGCGCTCGGCGCTGGGCGCTGGGCGGGAGCCGACTGCCCCCCTCATCGATGCGGGCGCGTTGTGGGAGTCGGGGTCGGGTTCGGTGGTTCCTCGTCCGCGTCCTCGGCGGGAACACCCGGCTTGGCGCGCTCCTCGTCGTACTGCTTCTTGATGCCGGCCCGCTGCCTATTGCGGATCAGCCAGCGCAAGAGCTTCGATTCGTCGATCCCGACGACGAGCCGGTTGGCCGCGTCGAAGACGGACGGATCGTTGATGAGCTTGCCGGCAGTGCCTTGCCCGCCGTCGAGCTTGCGGCCGATCGAGTCCAGATGTTGCGAGAAACGGCGCAGGTTGCCGGTGAACTCCTTGCCGAACTTCTCATCGCGCAGCAGGAGCGGAATCGCGCCGCTTCCCTTCTCGAGATCCTTCGTGATGACCGCCAGCGAGACCGCCGCCTGAGAAAGATTGTCGACGAGCTGGTAGACCTTCTTCTTCCCCTCCGGATCGCCGAGCAGCGCCGGGATCGCGCCCGTGTTGCTGCGCATCTGCTCATCGACTCTGCCGAAGACACTCTGCACCGAGCGGATCGCGCTGCGCAGAGCGTCACCCGTGTCGCGGCCGTACTTTTTGTCGATCAGAAGCTTTCCGAGCAGGCCGTGACCCTCCTGCACGCTGCGCAGGATGCTGTTCAAGGAGGTCAATGTGGTGTTCAGGTTGTTGCCCAGGCGCTCGCTCTCCGGGCCCTCGCTCGTGATCGCTCCGAGAAATCCTTTCCCCTCCTCGGTGCGGCCCAGGATGTTCTTCAACGAGCGGGCGATCGCGCCAAGGTCCGTCAAGAGATCGCCGCTCCCCTCCAACAGCTTCTCGATTCCCGCTCCCGGCGCGGCCTTGATCTGCCCGCCGACCTCGATCACGGGCTCCGAGACGCCGCCCCCCTCCAGATCGATGTACTTGTCGCCGAGAAGCCCGATCGTCTTGATCGAGGCGCGGGTTCCGGCCCGAAGCCGCGACTGCAGCCTGCGGTCGACGTCATAGACGACCTCGACGCTGCGGTCGGCGGGATCCGGAGAAAGCTTGACTTCGAGCACGTTGCCGACGGTCACTCCGTTCAACCGGACCGGGTTGCCGGCCACGAGTCCCGCGGCGGAGTCGAACCGGGTCTCGTAGGGGAGCTTCTTGCGGAAGAGGTTCGCCCGGCGGCCCACCATGAAGATGCCCGCCATGACCGCGACCAGCCCGACTAAGACGACGATCCCGACGCGAAAACGGCGTCCGACCTGTTGCTCGCCGATCATGGCTCGCTCCGCTCGCGAGCTGACAGCTGACAGCTGACAGCTGACAGCTTCCTCGGCTCCCACTGTCGACTGTCGACTGTCGACTGTCGACCGAAAGGAAACTTCGAGATCGAGTGAACCTTCATATCCTCAATTCTCTCTCACCGCCGGAAACGTTCCCGTGCCACAGGGGAAGCCCATCGAGCGGAAGTAGTCCTGCAGGACCGGGTGGCCGCCGCGGGAGGCTTCCTCAAAACTCCCGATGAACTGAAAGCGTCCCTGATGAAGGAAGGCGAGGCGGTTGGAAACAGTCCGTGCGGTCACGATGTCGTGGGTCACGACAACGGACGTCGTCTGCATCCGGACGTTGATGTCCACGATCAACTGCGCGATTTTCTCCGAGGTCAAAGGGTCCAATCCGGTCGTGGGCTCGTCGTAGAGGATGATCTCCGGCTCGAGCGCGATCGAGCGCGCGAGCGCCACGCGTTTGCGCATCCCGCCGGAGAGCTCGGAGGGCATTTTCTTCTGCGTGCCCGGCAGACCGACCATCTGGAGCTTTTCGGCGACGAGATCCGGGATCTCCTCCTCGGGCGTCGTTGCGTGCTCCCGGACGGGGAACGCGATGTTCTCCTCGACGTTCATCGAGTCGAAGAGCGCTCCTCCCTGAAACAGCATCGCGACTCGGCGCCGCACGGGCGCCATTTCCTCCTCGGAGAGCGGCACGATCGACTCGCCGAAGACGACAACATCCCCGTCGTCGGGCTTCGTCAATCCGTTGATGTGGCGCAGGGCCACGCTCTTGCCGGTGCCGGACGGGCCCAGGATGCAGAGGACCTCACCGCGGAGAATCTGGAGATTGACCCCCGCCAGCACCTCGCGGTTGGAATAGCGCTTCCAGACCTCCCGGAACTCGACGATCGGCTCCCCGCGGACGGCCGGCTTCGGTTCCCGGTCCTGGGCGACGGCGCTCATTGGCCCGGATGATTCCCGGTCACCCGGTCGAAACGCGGGCGGTGACCATGCGGAAGGCTACTGGAACGGGAGGCAATTGGTCGTGTAAAAAGACTCAATGTCCGCGACAGAGGCGCCCCGCCGTGCGGCGCGGCGGCGACAGAGTGTCCGCCGAGACAAGGAAGCGCGACACGGGCGTGTCCGCAGCGCATGGGCGAGGAGCGCTGACGCCCCGCCCGGTCGCGGATCGCGACCGCTTGACCGCTGCCGCGGAAAAGATCGGCGTGAGCGGAGCGAACGAGTCGATCGGGAGTCATGCGGGCCTATAGCGCGAGGAAGAGCTTGGTCAGGAAGAAGTCGGAGACCAGGATACTGATCGAAGCGAGCACGACCGTCCGTGTGGTGGCGAGACCGACCGCGGCCGCGCCTCCCTGCACGCGCAGGCCGTTGGCGCATCCGATCAGCGCGATCTCGAAACCGAAGAAGAACGTCTTGCCGAGGCCGCTGCCGATGTCGGAGATCTGAAGCTGGTTCCAGATACTGGTCAGGTAGTCCTGCAATGTCATCTGCAGCTCGACGATCGCGATCGCGAGGCCGCCCAGGATGCCGAGCACGTCGGCCAGCGCCGTCAGAACCGGAAGCATCAGGATCGTGGCGAGCGCCCTCGGGACGACGAGCCGCCGCACTGGGGAGATCGCCATCGCGCGCAGCGCGTCGACTTGCTCGGTGACGACCATGGAGCCGATCTCGGCCGTGATGCCGGAGCCGACTCGGCCGGCGACCATCAGGGCCGTCAGGACGGGACCCAGCTCGCGCACGAGCGAAAGGGAGACGACCCGCCCGACGAACATCTTGCCGCCAAAGGCTGCCAGCGAGTAGGCGGTCTGCAGGGCCAGGACCATCCCGGTGAAGAGCGCGGTGATCCCGGTGATCGAAACGGACTTGACCCCGATCTCGTCCATCTGGTGAAGCACCTCGGTGCTGTAGAAAGGACGCGTCACGCTTCCGGTCACGATCTGACTGGCGAGCTGTGCCAGGTCGCCCAGATACTCGACTGCCGCCTGTCCCTTCCGGCCAAAACGGTCGACGAACCGCAGCCACCGGATGTTCCGGTAGAAGACGGTGGTGGCGGATTCGTGGGGGGCGACCATTTTTAGGACGAATACTACCGGATGCGGGGATCGCCGATCCGCCGTAACATCCCGCCCTCCATGGGGATCATCCGGTCTTTGTTCGTCTGGCTCGGTATTGCGGCCGCCACGGCCGCATTCGGCATTCCCGCCATCTTCGCCGCGTTCCTGCCGCCGCGGGGGGACTGGTTCCTCCTTTTTGCCCGGGGCTGGGCCCGAACGATCCTCGCGTTCTCCGGGATCTCGGTGCGCGTCCTGCACGGGGAGCGCTTCCACTCGGGAAAGAGCGTCGTCGTGGTCTCCAACCACGAAAGCTTCGCGGACATCCTCGTGTTGCTGGCACGCCTGCCGATGCAGACGCGGTTTCTGGCCAAGCGGGGGGTCTTTCGGGTCCCGATCCTCGGCTGGTCGATCCGCGCGGCCGGTTTCGTGCCGGTCGACCGGGGAGATCGGGTGGCGAGCCTTGCGACAGTCGAGACGGCGCTCGCCCGCCTCCAGAAGGGCCGCTCCCTCGTCGTCTTTCCCGAGGAGACACGCACGCGGACGGGTGAGCTGCTTGCGTTCAAGAAAGGGGCCGCGCTCCTCGCATTGCGATCGGGGCTTCCGATTCAGCCGATCGGGATCGCCGGGACCCGCCGGATCCTCCCTCGGGGAACCTGGAACATGAAGCCCGGCCAGGTCGTCGTCGCGATCGGCGAGCCGATCGCCGTCGAGGGACGGTCGGTGAAAGAGCGAGGAGAAGTGACGCGGCTCGTGAGGGAGAGTGTGGCGCAACTGAGAGGGGGGGCGGCGAAGGAACTGCTAGTGACAAGTGACAAGTGACGAGTGACCGGGGGCATTTCGGCTTCTTCGCTCGTCACTTGTCACTCGTCACTCGTCACTCCTTTCTCCAGGGATGATATTTTTCGTAAGCGAAGGTGGTCATGGCAGCTACGACAGAACTGACTGAAGAAAAGGTTCTCGAAGCTCTCCGGGGCGTCAAGTTCCCCGGTCTTTCGCGGGACATCGTGTCTTTCGGGTTCATCAAGGACCTGACCGTCGGCGGGGGCAACGTCTCGTTTCGCCTCGAGATCGTCACCGAGTCGCCCCGGGCGGCGGAGGAGATCAAGCGTGACGCGACGGAGAAGCTGCGCTCCTTGCCTGGCGTCTCGGCCGTTACGATCCGGCTCGACGTCCAGCAGCCCGGACCGATGCCGCCACGCGGCGCGGCCGGGGTACCGCCAGCCTCCCCCTCGATCCTGCAGGACGTGCGCTTCAAGATCGCGGTCGCCTCGGGAAAAGGGGGCGTGGGCAAGTCGACCGTCGCCGCGAACCTCGCGCTCGCCCTGCAGCGCCTCGGGCATGGCGTCGGGCTGATGGATTCCGACATCTACGGCCCCTCGCAGCAGATGATGATGGGAATCGACGAGAAGCCGTTCGTCAACCCGGAGAACCAGATCGTTCCGATCGAGCGCTACGGGGTGAAGGTCATGTCGTTGGGTTTCCTGATGGACGTCGACCAGCCCGTCATCTGGCGCGGCCCCATGGTCATGAAAGCCGTCGAGCAGTTCCTTCAGGACGTGGCGTGGGGCCGACTCGACTACCTCATCATCGACCTGCCGCCGGGCACCGGGGACGCGCAGCTGACCTTGACCCAGAAGATCCATCTTTCCGGGGCGGTCATCGTCACCACGCCTCAGGACGTCTCGTTGATCGATGCTCGCAAAGGGCTCGCGATGTTCCAGAAGGTCAATGTTCCAGTTCTCGGGATCATCGAGAACATGTCTTACTTTATCTGCCCCCAGTGCGGACACCGCGAGGAGATCTTCAAGCACGGCGGCGGGAAGAAGACGGCGGAGCTCTTGAAGGTGCCCTTTCTCGGAGAGATTCCGCTCGATCCCAGGGTCACGCTGGGCGGGGATTCGGGGCGCCCGATCGTCGCCGGAGATCCCGATGGCAGCGTCACGCGAGCCTACCTTTCGATTGCCGAGACGATCGCCGGAAGGCTCGAGGGCAAGCCGAACTAAGAAAGACAATCCTCCGTCGTTCTCATGCCCGCGAAGATCGAAATCGTCAAGTCCGACATCACCGGCCTGCGCGTCGATGCGATCGTCAACGCGGCCAACGAGGCGCTGCAGCTGGGCTCCGGCGTGGCCGGCTCCATCCGGACTCGCGGCGGTCCGACCATTCAGGAGGAGTGCGACCGAATCGGCCATTGCGATACGGGAGAAGCCGTCACGACGGGCGCGGGGAATCTGCCGGCGCGGTGGGTGATCCATGCCGTCGGCCCGGTCTGGCGCGGAGGAGAATTTGGTGAGGAGATGCAGCTCGCCTCGGCGGTGCTCGCCGCCCTGAAACGGGCGGAGGAGGCCGGCGCGCGATCCGTTGCGCTGCCGGCGATTTCAGCGGGCATCTACGGCTTTCCGTTGGAGAAGGCGGCCGAGATATCGGTGGCCGCCGCCCGGGCCTTCGCCGGCAAGGCCGCGAAGGTGGAGCGCATCGTCTTCGCTCTCTTCGATGACACCACCTTCCGGGCGTTCGAGAAGGCCCTCGGGCAATGCTGAAAGCTGACTCCTGACAGCTGACAGCCGAAGCCCGAGGAGGCGAAGTTTCTTTTGTATGATCGGGCGCCGTGGCGCCCGGTCTTCCCCTTCTCTTTTCATTCCTCGCGCTTTTCTTTTCGCCGGGACCGATCCCTCCGGCCGAGATCCCTCGCCTCCAGACGGAGAAAAACGTCGGGCTCGCGGCGGTTGAGGAGGGGAATCTCGCGGAAGCCAGGCGTCGGTTCGAAGCGTTGCGGCGGCTGGCGCCGCAGGAACCGCTCGGGTGGGCGGACGGGGCCGTCGTGGCGATGCGGGAAAAGAACCTGGCCGGGGCGAAAACCCTGCTCGCGCAGGCGCTCCGCCTGGCGCCCGGCGACGGGCGCGTCCTCGCACTGCAGGCCACGCTGGAGGAGTTGGAGGGAAACTTCCCGGCCGCCGTCGAGGCCGCCGAAAAGGCGGCCGCGGCGAGCCCGAGGGACCTCGTCTCGAGATGGGCCGCCGCGCGGGTCCTGTCCGAGAAGATCCCCAATGGACGGCCGCGCGCACTGGGGCTGCTCTCCGCAGCGCTCCAGTCGGCGCCGGCGAACCTCTTCCTCCTGGCCCGCCTCTTCGAGCTGGAGCTGCAAGGCGCGGGCGCGGATCGCTCCAAACCCGCAGCGGCTTTCGAGAAGCTCGAACACGCGCTCGAGGCCGAGACGCGGTCCGACGCGAAGCTCGCGAGATATCTCTCCGAGACGAAGGCGGCGCTCGATTCGGGTGATGCCGTGGCCGCCTCCCTCAAGTTTCGAATCGTCGAGAACCTCCTGCGCGTCTTGCCGCGCTACCAGCAGGCGAGGCGGGACGTGGATCCGGCCGTCGTCGGCTTGCCGCTCGAGGACTGGTCCACTGCCCTTGCCGCGGCGGTCCGTGCGCGCCCCCGCGGTGTCCCTGTGCGCTTCGTCGAACGGTCCACACCCGGGCTCGGGGCGCTCGAGAGGCTCTCCGCTGTTCGCGCGGGAGGCCGTGACGGCCGCGACCTGGTGTTTGCAGGAGAGTCCGGCATCGCCGTGGCTTTATCGCGCGACAGTTATCGAACGGGACCGCCGCTGCCGGGTTCGATCGCGCGCGACGTGGCCGTCGCCGACGTGGCGGGCTCCGGCCAGCTCGACTTGGTCACTCCCAACGGCCTCTGGATCGGCGGCCGCGAGTCTCGGAAGGTGCCGTTTTCCGGAGGCGAGCATCTTCTGCCTTTCGACTACGACAACGACGGAGATCTCGACCTCTACTTGACGAGCCCCTCGGGCGATCGCCTCTGGCGCAACAATCTCGACGGCACCTGGACCGATGCGACCGCGACCGCGCTGCCGCCGGGCGTCGCGTCGGGCGCGGTCTGTGCGGCGGACTTCGACCGGGACGGAGACGTTGATCTCGTTCTGGCGCGGGCGTCGGGAGGGCTCCTTCTGCTTGACAACCTGCGCGGCGGGCGCTTCGCCGAGCGGGAGGCGGGGCTGCCGAAGACCGGCGCGTTTCGGGGCGTCGCCGCGGCGGACATGAACGCCGACGGGCGGCCCGACCTCGTCTGGACGACTCCGACGTCCGCGTTCGTGGCGCTCAACCGCGGAGACGGCACGTTTCTGCCGGCGCGCGAGATCGCCGCGGGGGGAGAGCCGCTCCTTTTCGACTTCGACAACGACGGCGCGCTCGACCTGTTTCTCGCGTCGCCCAAGGGCTCCTCACTCTGGCGCAACGACGGAGCCGGCAACTTTCAGCGCGTCGAAGGAGCCTTTCCTCCGGCGATCGCCGCCGAGTCCGTGGACTTCGACGGCGACGGCGACCTCGACCTCGTGCTGGTGACTCCGGAAGGCAAGGCGCTCCTGCTCGAGAATCAGGGGGGCAACGCGAACGGGTGGATCGACGTCGCGCTCGAGGGGTTGCCGACGGGCTCCGCGAAGGTCAACCGCTTCGGCTACGGCTCGGAGGTCGAGGTCAAGGCCGGGCAGCTGTATGCATTCCGGACCGTGTCACGGCCGGTCACCCACGTCGGCGTGGGGCCGGCACGAAAAGCCGACGTCCTGCGAGTGATCTGGACGAACGGGATTCCTCAGAACAGGCTTTCTCCGCCGGTTCAGACGCTCGTCACCGAGGTGCAGCAGTTGAAGGGCTCCTGCCCCTTTCTCTACGTCTTCGACGGGCGTCGCTGGAGCTTCGTGACCGACGCTCTGGGCCGCGCGCCGGCGGGCCTCCTCTACGACGGCGTACACCAGGCGCCGGCCGATACACGGGAGTGGCTCCTCGTTCCAGGAGAAAAGCTGGCCGCTGGACCGGACGGAAAGCTCCTGCTGGACTTTACCGAGGAGCTCTGGGAGACCGCCTATTTCGATCTGGCGGAGCTCGAAGCCGTCGATCACCCGAAGGGGACGCAGATCGTGCCCAACGAGAAGATGGTGCCGCCCCCGTTTCCGGAGAAGACGCTCTTCACGATCTCTCATCCGTTCACGCCGCGCGTGACCGACGAGCGCGGGCGCGACCGGACGCAAGAGATCGCCCGGGAAGACGGGACATTCTTGGCCGGCTTTTCTCCCACGCGCTACCAGGGAATCGTCGAGCCGCACGACCTGATCCTGCAGATGCCCGAGGCGCGATCTGGAAAGCGCGTGATGCTCTACTTGACGGGTTGGATCTTCTACGCCGATACGTCGATCAGCGTCTCCCTGTCGCAGGGCTCGAGGCCGGAGAAGCCGTCTGGCCCGACACTCGAGGTGCCCGACGGCCATGGAGGCTGGCGGGTTGCCATGCCTTCGATGGGATATCCCGCGGGCAAGACCAAGACTGTCCCGGTCGACTTGACGGGGCTCCTCGATCCCGCCGATCCGCGCGTGCGGATTCGGACGAACCTCGCGATCGCCTGGGACCGGATCTGTTACACGGTCGGAGAAGAGCCCGCTCCGATCCGGCGAGCGCGCCTGCCGCTCTCCGCTGCGCGCCTCTTCGTTCGCGGCTTCTCGCGCATGACACGGGATTCCCCGGACGGGCCGCAGGTCTTCGTCCACGACGACGTCGATACCTCGCCGCGGTGGGCAGACATGGCGGGTCTCTACACGCGCCTGGGCGACGTACGGGAGCTGCTCAACTCCGTCGACGACCGCTACGTCGTCATGAAGGGCGGCGACGCCGTTCGCCTCGAGTTCGACGGTTCGGCGTTGCCGCCTCCGCCCGCGGGCTGGGTCCGAGACTGGATCGTGATCTTGGACGGCTGGGACAAGGACGCCGACAAGAACACCGTCGCCGGGCAGACCGTCGAGCCGCTTCCATTCCACGGCATGGACGACGCCCGATACGGCGACCCGTCGCAGCGTTACCCGCAGGACGATGAGCATCGCCGGTTCCGGGAGGAGTACTTGACGAGACGCGGGGGACCGGAGGAGTTCATCGACGCGTTACGGAATGCGCGTTGAGCGCGCGAAGCAAACCCTCTCCCTCCGGGAGAGGGCAGGGTGAGGGGGAGGCGGTGAGAACCAGTGCTCCTTTCATCCGCCATTTGGCTTCCGTTCGCCCCTCACCCCGTCCCTCTCCCGGCGGGAGAGGGAGGCCGCTCCGCAGGTCAGCGGGCACAATATATATGTTGTTGTCTGTGGTGATCGGCGCTGCGGCGATCGCCGCTGCTCGTGTCGGCAGCCCCGGCGTCTTCCGCGACATCACCCCCAGCTCTGGAATCCAGTTCCGGCTCAAGTCCGACCTGATGCGCCTGAAGATGATCCCGACGATGAACGGCGGGTGTGCCTTTGGCGACTACGACGACGACGGCCTGCCCGACCTCTACGTCGTCAACTCCGTTCCGCGCTGGGGCAAGCCGAACTCGGGCAACTGCGGAATGCTCTACAAGAACCTCGGGGGAGGAAAGTTCGAGGACGTGACGGCGAAGGCGGGAATCCACGCCTGCGGGGTGGGCATGGGCGCGTTCTGGGTGGATCTTGACGGAGACGGCCGGCTCGATCTCTATCTGACCAACGTGGGCGGCAACGTCGTCTACTGGAACAAGGGGGATGGAACCTTCGAGGAGGGGAAGAACACCGGGCTCGAAGACGGCCTCTTCTCGGTCGGAGCGGGCTTTCTCGACTACGACGGAGACGGCCAGGTCGATGTTGTGGTCGCCAACTATCTCGACTCGTCGCCGGAATGGGAGGCGAAGCAGCCGCAGTTCGAGCTCCGGGTGCCGGAGGACTACGTGGGTCAACCTTCGCACCTCTTCCGCAACGACGGCCATCGCCACTTCACCGACGTGACGAAGCAGGCCGGCCTGGCGATGGATCCGAGGCAGACGAAGACGCTCGGAGTGGCGGTGCTCGATTACGACGGCGACGGCCGGCCCGATCTCTACTTCGTCAACGACCGCGCGCGCAACCGCCTCTTTCACAACAGGGGAAACGGGACCTTCGAGGAAGTCACGGACGAAACAGGCGCCGGCGCTCTCGGCGACCAGCCGCGCGCCGGCATGGGAGTCGCCGTCGGCGACCCCTTCGGGGACGGAAGGCCGTCGCTCTTCGTGACGAACTTCGGCGGCGAGCCGAACAGCTTCTATCGCAACGTCCAGGGGACACTTTTCGAGGATGCGGGAGTCTCGACCGGGACCGCGGCCATCGGCATGCCGTCTGTTCGGTGGGGGACTCATTTCGCGGACTTCGACAACGACGGCTGGCCGGATCTGTATGCGGTCGGGGGTCACTTGGCGCCGAGGATCGTTCGGACGGTCGGCCACTACAAGAGCGGCAAAGCGGGATACGTCGAGGCCGGAGACCCCGCGTTCGCCCAGAAGACCGTGCTTCTTCACAACACCGGCCGGGGGCGTTTCGAGGAGTGGCTCGACTCGGGCGACCTCGCCGCGATTCGCATGTCGGGCCGGGGAAGCGCCGTCGCCGACATCGACAACGACGGGGATCTGGATCTCTTCGTCATGGACCTCGCGGGCCCATCGCGTCTCTTCGAGAACGTCGTCGGGAGCCGCAAGTCCTGGATTCGGATCGAGCCGCGCGTCGGGGCGGATCGCCGGACGGTCCTCGGGACCAGAGTGCGCGTCACCTCTGACGGCCACTCGCAGACGAAAGAGTTCTTCGTGTCGCCCTCCTATGCCTCGGGCACCCTGACCGACCTGCACTTCGGTCTGGGCAGCGCCGACAAGGCCGACCGAATCGAGGTCAGTTGGCCCGGCGGCCAATCGCAGGTCTTCGAGAACATTCCCGCTCGAAGGATCTACACCGTGCGCGCCGGCGAAAAGCTGACGGAGCGAATCACCCCTCCGTCCCGCTGAATCACGGCATGCCGGCCACCGGCGGTGTTAAAATCTAGCTAAGAGACTCGGCCCAATCCGCGCGGGCTCCGGATGAGACGGCGCGCACGACTGCGGCCCGCCACAGAGGGAGCCGAGCCCTTGTTTGAAGCGGTCTGCCCGTTCGGCGGTCGGGCGTCCCGCTTTGGGATCCCTGCCGGTCGACGGCGACGGTTCGTAGGGCGGTTCGATGTCCGACGGCGAGTCGGGCGGGCAAGGCAGCGTCGGAGTCGCATGCGCCTCCCCGGAGACGGTTGCCTCACCAGCCGCTCGGACATTGAAGAAAAGTTTGCCAAGAAACTCCCTCCGAAAGGCCACTTCATTGGGGGAGACGGCTCCAAGGTCGAACCGGGAGCGGCTCCTCATGTTTGGCCTCCCGGCGCGGTCAGTTCGATCGCTTCGTTCGGCAAGCGGAGGGCTCCGGAAGGGAAGCAAGAGAGAGTGACGAGATGAGAAGTCCCCTCGATTCTCGGACGGCGGAGGAGCAGTACCGGGACCTCGTTGCCCACGCTCCGATCGGCATTTATCGATCGACGCGCGACGGGCAGTTTGTCTCCGTCAACGAGGCCTATGCTCGCCTTCTCGGTTACGAATCGCCGGAAGAGGTGCTGCGATTGGACCTTCGGCGGGACATCTATTTCGACAACGCCGACCGAGAGCGGTTGATCGCGGAGATCGAGCAACGAGGAGGCGGCGCCGCTACCGAGGTCCGTTTGAGGCGTCGGGACGGCAGCCCTGTCTGGGTCCGTCTGGAAGGGCGGGTGATCCGCGGCGGCTCGGGATCCGTCGAGTTTTTCGAGGATTTCGTCCACGACATTCAGCAGCAAAAAAGGGCCGAGGAGGCCTTGCGGCAGTCGGAAGAGCGCTTCCGCCGATCGTTTGCGGCCAGCCCGGTCGGCATGAGCCTGTCCGAGTCCAAGTCGGGCCTCTTGATCGACGTCAACGAATCGTTCGCCCGGATGCTCGGCTACGAGCGCGAAGAGCTGATCGGACGATCCACGGTCGGGCTCGGCCTCTGGATAGATCTCGCAGAGCGCCAGAGGCTCGTCGAATCGATCCAGACGTCTCTCCCCATTCGAGAGCGCGAAGTCCGACTGCGGACGAAGTCGGGCGGGATCGCCCACATCCTCGGCTCCGTCGAGCCGCTTCAAGTCGGAGAGGAGCAGGTCTTCCTTTCCGTCTTCCAGGACATCACCGAGCGAAAGCGCGCCGAGGAGGCGCTACAGCAGTCCAAAGAGCGGCTGCGCCTGATTCTCGAAACCGCACACGAGGCGTTCGTCGCCATAAATGCCGAGGGCGAAATCGTCGACTGGAATCCTCAGGCGGAGGAGACATTCGGATGGTCCATCGAAGAGGCGCTCGGACGGACGCTCGCGCACATGATCATCCCGGAGCGCTACCGGGACGCGCACGAGAGCGGCCTCAAGCGGTTCCTCGAAACCGGTGCGGGCCCGGTCTTGGGTCATTGGTTCGAGCTCTCGGCCCTGCATCGTGACGGGCACGAGTTTCCCGTCGAGCTCATGATCTCCCCGATGCGTTGGGACCAAGGCTATCTCTTCAACGCGTTCCTCCACGACGTCTCCGAGCGAAAGGCGACCGAGCGACGGCTACAAGAACGGACGACTTTCTTGAACGCTCTGGTCGAGAGCAGTCCGCTCGCCACCCTCGTGCTCGATCCGAGCCATTGCATCCGGATTGCCAATCCGGCGTTCGTCCGCCTCTTCGGTTACTCGCCCGAGGAGCTTGCCGGGCGAAACCCGGACGATTTGATTGCACCCGGAGACGTCCAGCTCCGCTCCGAGGCTGAGGCCTTCACGCGCGATTGCCTCGCCGGTCACCCAGTGCACGTCGCGACGACGCGGCGTCGCAAGGAGGGCTCGTCCGTCGAGGTCGAGCTCTATGGAGTGCCCCTGATGGAAGAAGGGCGCCTGATCGGCGTTTATGCGATTTATCAGGACGTCACCGAACGCACGCTTCTCGAGGCGCAGCTGCGCCAGTCACAGAAGATGGAGGCGGTCGGAACACTCGCCGGCGGGGTCGCCCACGACTTCAACAACCTGCTGACGACGATTCTGGGCTACAGCGAGCTGGTCTTGCAGCAGCTCGACGCGGAGAGCCCGCTGCGCGAGGAGATCGGTGAGATCCAGAGAGCCGGAGGGCGAGCCGCTGATCTGACGCGCCAGCTCCTGGCCTTCAGCCGCAAGCAGGTGCTCGCTCCCGTCGTCCTCGACTTGAACGCGGCGGTTGCCGACATGGAAAAGATGCTCCGGCGACTCATCGGAGAAGACGTCTCCCTGGCGGCCGTGCTCGACCCGAATCTCTGGAGCGTGCGGGCGGACCCGGGACAGGTCGAGCAGGTGATCGTCAACCTGGTCGTCAACGCACGCGACGCCATGCCGCGCGGCGGAAAGGTCACGATCGAGACCCGGAACATCGACTTTGACGACAGCTATGTCCGGGCGCACAGCTATGTCCGGCCCGGCGAGCACGTCTGCCTTTCCGTCAGCGACACGGGGGCGGGCATGGACGCGCAGACGCGCTCCAGAATCTTCGAACCCTTCTTCACGACCAAGGGTCCGGCCAAGGGCACCGGGCTCGGACTCTCGACCGTTTACGGAATCGTCAAGCAGAGCGACGGCTCGATCGAGGCCGACAGCGAGCCGGGTCGCGGAACCTCTTTCAAGATTTACCTGCCGCGCGTTTTCGAGGCCGAGGAACGCGCGGCTCCACAGGCGCGGCGCCCGGCGCCCAACGGTTCCGAGACGGTCTTGCTCGTCGAAGACGAGGAAGCGGTCCGCCGCCTGGCCCGGCTTGTGCTGGAGAAGAGGGGATACGCAGTCCTCGAGGCGGGATCGGCCGAAGATGCCCAGTCCATCGTGGCGAGTCGCGCGGGAGCGATCGATCTGCTGCTAACCGATTCCATCATGCCGGGGATGAGCGGCCCGGCTCTAGCGCAACAGCTGCGGTCGCAGCGGCCTGGCCTGAAAGTGCTCTTCATGTCCGGCTACACGGACGACGCGATCGTCCGGCACGGGCTACTCGGCGTGACGGAAGCCTTTCTCCAGAAGCCCTTCACTCCGGACTCTCTCGCCCGCAAGGTGCGCGAGGTTCTGGACGCCAAGGAGGCGTAGGCGTAGGAGGTGAGGCGGGGCAAGGAGAACTCGGACACGCCGTGCGCCGGACTTCGCATGCCGATCGCAGGCCGATCCGATCCCGCGACGAGAACGCAGTCGGATGCGACTAGACTCTCTTGGTCCGGTCTGTTTCCGGTCAGTCAGGAGAGGAACGGGCTGACCGGGAGCTTCGACGCCGGCGGAACCGGAGCCCCCGGGTATGCTCCCGCCAGACTGCCGTGGCGTAGAGCCGACGCTCGCAATCGAGCGCGTCGAGCTCCGTGCGCCTGCCTCGAACTGTCACTTCCCGCAGGGCGGCTCGGCATGGCCGTGAAGAAGCGCGTCACGCGGCGGCGCAAGACGACCAGCCTCGACCTGGGAATCGCGGGCTGGCGAGTTCCCATTCACTCCCACATCGTCTGCCTCTGGGGAACGAAGCGTGATTTTTCCGAGGCGGTGGGTTTCGTCGAGGCCGGCCTCAAAGGCCGCGATCACTGCGCCGTCGTCGGCGAAGAAGAAGAGACGGCGCCGATCCTGGCTATCCTCAAGAGCCGCGGCATCGACGTCGAAGGCGCTCAGGCCTCGAAACGTCTGATTCTCCTTGGACCGGACCCTTCCGCGAAAGAGATGCTCGGCCGCATCACGGCGGCCTTTGAAGCGGCAGTTGCGGGCGGTGATTCGGTCGTTCGCCTTTTCGGCAACGTGGGATGGGACCGAAAGTCCTGGCCGACCGACGCCGAACTGGTCGCTTTTGAAGCTCGGCTGACGGAGCTCGCGGAGAAGTTTCCCTGCGTTCTCCTCTGTCTCCACCAGACGCAAACCTTGACCGGTCTGATCTTGCGTTACGGAGTCTTGGGCACGCACCCCCAGATGCTGGAAGGAGGCAGCGTTTCGAGTAATCCGCGCTTCCTTTCGTTGGAGAAGTCTCCAAGGCGCCTCGCCCAGATCGCGGCCCAACTGTCCGAGCAGCAGAAGGCCCGAGAAGCGCTCCGCCGGGAGACCGAGATCCTGCAAGCCATCTTCGACAACATTCCGGTGATGATCTCCTTCGCCGATCCGTCCGGCAACATCCTTCTCGTCAACCGCGAATGGACGCGCGTACTGGGATGGTCCCTCGAGGAGGCCCAGCGCGTCGACTTCCTGGCCGAGGCCTATCCGGACCCGGTGCGCCGTCGCGAAGTGCTCGAGTTCATGCGAAGAGCGGAGCAACGATGGCAGGATTTCCGGACTCGGACCAAAGACGGTCGAGTCATCGACACGTCCTGGCTGCGCGTCGGGCTTTCGAACGGCACGCGAATCGGTTTCGGTTTGGACCTGACGGAACGCAAGCGGCTCGAGAAAGGGATCAAGACGACCGAGGCATTGCTGTCGGAAGGCGAAAAACTCTCCCAGACCGGAAGCTGGGCCTTGAATCTCGGCTCTGGAAAGCTCTTCTGGTCTCTGGAAACGTTCCGAATCTTCGGCCTGGAGCCGGGAGAGGAGACGCCGTCGCATCCTCTCTTTCACGAGCTGCTGCGGCCCGCGGATTATTCTGCTGCCGAGAATACGGTTCCTCCGGAAGACCGGTCCGCCCTCCAGGAGACGATCGCGCGGGCCATCGCCGAGAGATCCGGTTTCGAAGCCGATCACCGTGTCATTCGTCCCGACGGATCTGTACGGGACATCCATGCCGTCGGGCACCCGGTCTTTGGCGAGTCCGGCGAGCTTCTGGAGTTCGTCGGCGTCCTCACGGACATGACCGAGGAGCGGCTCGCCCAGGAGAGCCTGCGGCGATCGCACGACGAGCTTCGCTCGCTCTCCCAGAACTTGAGGACCGTCCGGGAAGAGGAGCGGACGCGGATCTCTCGAGAGATTCATGACGAGATCGGCCAGGCGTTGACCGCCCTGCAAATGGATGTGGCCTGGGTGGAGAAGCGGCTTTCCTCTGCGGGCCCTTCGAACGAGATCCTCGTGGGCAAGCTGCAGTCGATGGCCGGCATGATCGACAAGACGATGGAAGCCGTACAGAAAATCGCGACCGAGCTGCGCCCGGGCGTTCTGGACGAGCTGGGACTCGGGGACGCGGTCGATTGGTTCGTGCGAGAGTTCGAGAAGCGGACCGGAATTTCCTGCCGAATCCAATCGAATCTCAACGGCGCCTCGATCGATCCGGATCTTGCGACCACCGCCTTCCGGATCCTTCAGGAGGCTCTGACCAACGTGGCGCGCCACGCAGGAGCCACGCAAGTCCAGGTTGATCTCTCTGCCGATGACCGGCGGCTGACGCTCGAGGTCAGGGACAACGGCCGAGGGATCTCGGAGAATCGGGTCGCAGACTCCCGGTCGTTGGGGCTTCTCGGAATGCGTGAGAGAGCACGTGCTCTGGGCGGAGACGTCTCCATCCGCGGGAATCGCGGCCGCGGCACCTCCGTGATCGTGACCTTTCCGCGATGACTCGGATCCTGCTGGCCGACGATCACGCCGTCGTGCGGCAAGGGTTGAGGCAGATTGTGACGGAGTCGGTTCGGGGCCCGGTCTTCGGCGAAGCTTCCTCCGCTGAAGAGGCTCTCCGCAAGGCGGCCGCCGAAAAGTGGGACCTCGTGATCCTGGATATCTCGCTTCCGGGCAAGAGCGGCCTCGACGTCCTGAAGGAGTTGCGAGCGGCCAAGCCCGGTGTTCCCGTCCTCGTCCTGAGCATGCATCCGGAAGAACACTTCGCCGTGCGGGCTCTCAAAGCCGGCGCCGCCGGCTACGTGACCAAGAGAACGGCGGCAAGAGATCTGGCTGCGGCCGTCAAGAAGGTGCTCGCCGGAGGCCGTTACGTCAGCGCATCACTCGCAGAGAGGCTGGCCTCTGAGATTCGGGTCGGTCCCGGGCAGGTGCCGCATGAACGGCTCTCGGACCGCGAGTATCAGGTGTTCCGCATGCTCGCTTCGGGAAAGACGGTCAAAGAGATCGGCGAAGAGCTCTCCTTGACGCCGCAGACGGTCAGCACCCACCGCTCCCGGATCCTCGAAAAGATGGGAATGGAGGCGAACGCGAACCTCACCCAATACGCCATCCAGAACCGCCTGCTCGAATAACCCCGCCTCGTCGGCCGTGTCGTACGGCGTACGACGCGGTCGTCGTTGCCCCGCTGATACCGCCGGGTGAAGCGGTCGGCTAGTCTGGCCGCCGGTGAGGTTTATCTCATTTGCACTTGGAGTCGGGTCCAGGTACTAAATTTCCCTCCGCTGGCTAGATGAATAATGGAATCAAGATCGGCGAGCTCGCGGCCCGCTACGGAGTCTCCCGGGACACGGTGCGCTTCTACGAGCGTCCGGGACTCTTGCGGACGCCGCGGCGCACCGCCGCGCGGCACCGTCGGTACGACCGAGAGCCAGTGGTCCGTCTTCGGTTCATCCGCGGAGCTCAACGGCTGGGCCTTACGCTCGACGACATCAGACAGCTCTTGCGCCTTCGCGAGCTACGGAGCCCGAAGCCGGCAAGCGAGTCGCGAATCGGCTGCGCATTCGCGCCGACGCGATCGATCAAGAAATCGCGAAGCTCCGTGTCTCTCGTCGGCTCCTGGCGGAGAACCTCAAGCTGTGCGAGGCCGCTCCCGCACTCGCGTTTTCAGTCCTCGACCGTTGGGCGCACCAGTCGCCGTAGTCGCCGAGACCAGACTCGTCCGAGGCGAGGGGGTCGGCCTGTGAGCGGCGCCGTCCTCCAATTCTTGGCGCCTGGCTCAGATCGGGCCTGCGCGGAACGAACGCGTCTGCTACGGATGCCGAAGACCACGTGCGCCTCGCCTCCTCGAGTCGGAGGTTAACGTTCTCAAGAAGTACGACGAGCGGCTGAATCAGAAGCTCGAAGGCAAGAACCTGGCGCTCGCGGCATGAAAGAACGGCTCCCAGACGCCAATAGCCGGCTCGCCGGGAGCGAGGAGCGCCTGCGTCTGCTTCTCGACTCGACCGCCGAGGGCATCTACAGACTGGACATGCGTGGACACTTCACGTTCTGCAACAGGGCCTGCCTCGCATTGTTGGGCTATAAGCGCGCCGAAGATCTTCTCGGGAAGCATGCGCACACCCTGATCCACCACACGCGGGACGACGGAACGCCCTATCCGATCGACGAGTGCGGCATCTATCAGGCTTTACACGGGGAGACCGGGAATCATGTCGTCGATGAAATTCTCTGGCGTTCGGACGGGACGAGCTTTCCCGTGGAGTATTGGAGCTATCCGATCCGCGAGGAGGGGAAGCCGGTCGGCTGCGTCGTCACGTTCGTCGACATTACCGAACGCAAGCGCGCCGAGGAAGCTCTCCGCCAATCCGAGCATAGGTTCTCGCTCGCCTTTAACCAGAGCCCGGTCGCCACGTGCATCAGCGAGGCGGCCTCCGGTCGGATGGTGAACGTTAACGAGCGGTTCCTCCGGATGCTCGGGTACGAGCGCGAGCAGGTGATCGGCCGGACGTCGAACGAGCTGGGAATTTGGAGCGATCCGGTTGACCGTGAACGCCTGGCAGCTGCCCTCGACGGCGCGGAGAGCACCTCGACGGAAGTCCGGCTGCGCACGCGGTCGGGCGAGATCCGGGACGTCGTCGGCTCCATCGTGCGGATCGAGCTCGGAAACCTTCCCTGCGCTCTGTCGACCTTTCTCGACATCACCGAGCGCAAGCGTTCCGAGATCGCGCTGCGAGAGAGCGAGGCGCGGCAGCGCGCCGTTTTCGACGCGGCTCCCGACGCGCTGGTCACGATGGACCACGCAGGGAAGATCCTCGAGTTCAACCCGGCCGCAGAGCAGATTCTCGGGTTCTCCCGAGAGGAGGTCCTGGGAAAACCGCTGGCGGACCTGCTCATTCCGCCGGATCTGCGGGATCGTCATCGCCGGGGACTCGCCCGTTATCTTGCGACGGGCGAGGCGGCGATCCTGGATCGCCGGTTGGAGCTTCCGGCGCTGCGCAAAGACGGAGCGGTGATATCCGCGGAGCTTACGATCACCCGAAGCAACGTCGAAGATCCACCGGTCTTTACGGGGTTTCTTCGCGACATCACCGATCGCAAGCGAGCGGAAAAGGAGATCCGGAAGAGCGAAGAGCGCTTCCGCCGGCTCTTCGACTCGAACACGATCGGCATCGCCGTCGCGGACCTCTCCGGTGGGATTGTCGAAACCAACGACGCGTATCTCGCCATGTTGGGATACACGAGGGAGGATTTTCTCGCTGGCAGGTTCCGTTGGGATCAATTGACGCCCCCGGAGTTCCGCGCCCTGGACCAGGTGGCCGTCGAGCAGCTCCAGAAGACAGGTGTCGCCCAACCCTGGGAGAAGGAGTTTCTGCGGAAGGACGGGAGCCGGGTGTCGGTCGTGATCGGCGTCGCGATGCTCGAGGCTTCCGAGGAGAGCTGTATCGCCTACATCGTGGATCTCTCGGCGCGCCGGCAGCTCGAGGTGCAGCTGCGGCAGGCGCAGAAAATGGAGGCGATCGGACAGCTCGGGGGCGGCGTGGCCCACGACTTCAACAATCTTCTGACGGTGATCCTCGGCTATTCCGACCTGCTGGCGACAGAGGTCGGGGAGAAAAGCCCGTTGATGGAGTCGATCGGTGAGATCCGGAAGTCGGGCGAGCGGGCCGCTTCGCTCACGCGCCAGCTTCTGGCGTTCAGCCGCCGGCAGGTGCTCGAGCCGAAAGTGCTCGAGGTCAATGCGCTCGTCTCGAACCTCGAGAAGATGCTGCACCGGTTGATCGGCGAAGACATGGACCTCGTCACCGTGCTCGATCCCGCTGTCGGCCGGGTGCATGCGGACGCCGGTCAGATCGAGCAGGTCATCCTGAACCTGGCCGTCAACTCCCGCGACGCTATGCCCAGGGGAGGAAAGCTGACGATCGAAACGTCCAATGTGGACCTGGACGAGGCCTACGCTCGCGAACACGTGACCGTGCGCCCCGGCAGCTACGTCATGCTCGCGGTGGCAGATACGGGAACCGGAATGAGCGCCGAAACGAAATCGCACATCTTCGAGCCTTTCTTCACGACAAAGGGACAGGGGAAGGGAACGGGACTCGGCCTCGCCACGGTCTATGGGATCGTCAAGCAGAGCGGCGGGTACATCTGGCTTTACAGCGAGCTCGGTCGAGGAACGACCTTCAAGGTGTATCTGCCCCGCGTCGACGCCAGCGCCGAAGAGAAAGTCGCTCCGGCGGTGAGACCCTCGACACGCGGGACGGAGACGATTCTCTTAGTCGAGGACGACCAGGCCGTGCGAGCTCTGACTCGCACGCTTCTGGAGGCGAAGGGCTACAAAGTGCTGGAAGCGAGCGGCGCGGATGAAGCAATCGCGATCGGCACAGACCCCGAGCGTCCGATCGACCTTCTCTTGACGGATGTCGTGATGCCGGAGATGGGAGGCTCGGATCTTTCCTCCCGTCTCGTCGTACTTCGACCGGGACTCAAGGTGCTCTACATGTCCGGCTACACCGACGACGCGGTCGTGCGCCATGGACTCGTCGCGGAAGGGGCCCGCTTTCTCCAAAAGCCGTTTACTCCTGATGTTCTCGCGAGGAAGCTGCGCGAAGTCCTCGATTCTTGAGAGAGTGCGGGATCTGGGCTCACGGAAACAATATACAAATTGTTATTCGTCTCCGCTGGTGGGCACGAAGTCGCGGTGGGGCGAGTGTCGGGCTGGGGTTCCACCCCGGGGAAGATGGTGAGGGGTCGAGAGGGCCACAGAGAGAACCCGTCATGCCTCGGAACCCACGGCGTGTCTTTTGCAAGCTTTGCAGCGAAAACCGTGAAAACCCCAGGATTGGCTGAGGCAGTGACACAGATTGGTCCTCGCGAAGCGGCCAAAGTGCTGATCGTGGACGACGACTTCGCCCTGCGGGACGCTCTCTGTGCGGCGCTGGAGGGGGAGGGTTTTGCCGTCGCGGCGGTGTCCAACGGGCAGGAAGCGCTCGACTACCTGCGCAGCGGGGCCCGGCCGAGTCTGGTGCTGCTGGATCTGATGATGCCGATCATGAACGGCTGGGAGTTCCGGGCGGAACAGCGCCAGGATCCGCAGCTGGCCGACATCCCGGTCATTGTGCTCTCTGCCTTCGCGCGCTCCGGCGATGAGGAGCTGCGGGGGATCGGACAGTTTCTTCGAAAGCCGTTCCAGCTGGCCGACCTGCTCGCCGCGGTCCGCGCCTACTGCTAGACGGATAAGGGACTCTCTTGGCTCCGGAGTATCCTTTGCGGCGAAAGACCCTCTTCGACGTGGACGACCTCCAGGGCGAGGGTGACACCCCGAAAAGCCGACCATGAGCGAACTTGCCCCGCCGCACGGGGACCGGCGGAAGGCGGCGGTCGGGACGGCCGAATCTTTGGGGCCTCTCCGCGCATTGCTTCTGGCTCCTGCCGAGGATTCGGAGCTGCTGGCCGAAGCCCTTCGAGCCGGGGGATTCGACGAATTGATCGCCGAGCACGTCGACTCGCGGGAGGCGCTGCTCCGGGTCTTGAAGCCCGACGCCTGGGACATCGCGATCTGCCAGGACGGGGTTGCTTCTCTGGATGGCCCGGCAGCTCTCCGGCTGATCAAGGGGGCCTGCCCGGATCTGCCGGTGATCATCGTCTCCTCCCTGTTTGGGGAGTCGATCGCGGCCGCCGCGATGAAAGCCGGAGCGGACGACTTCATCGCCCGCGGCTTCCTGGCCCGGTTGGTCCCCGCCGTCGAGCGCGAAGTGCGCGCGGCCAGGATGCGGCGCGGATGGCAGGAAGCCGCCCGCGGGCTCGCGCAAGCGCGCGCTCTCTCGAGCGCCTTCATGGACAACAGCCCGGCGATCGCCTGGATGAAGGAGGAGTCGGGCCGCCTGGTTTACGTCAACCGCACCTTCGAAGAGACCTTCGGCCTTTCGGCTCCGTCCGCGGTCGGTCAGAGAGTCGGGGACTGGCTCCCCCCGGAAGCGGCCGCGCAGTCGCGCCTCCACGACGAGACCGTCTTGACCGAAGACCGGCCTCTCGAGTTCGAGGAGACGCTCCCGACACCTGCGGGCACCCGCCGGTGGCTCGTCTTCCGATTTCCTTTCCGCGACGAGTCCGGAAAGCGTTTCGTGGGCGCCGTCGCCGTGGACATCACCGAGAGGAAACGCGCGGAAGAGGCGCTGCGCAGCTCGGAGGACTTGTACCGGGACCTGATGGAGCACACCCAGGCGCTCATGTGCGTACACGACCTGGACGGAAAGATCGTCGCGGTCAATGAGAGCGCGGCACGCAGCCTCGGTTACGAAAGGCAGGCGCATCTGGGAGGCGAAATCACTTCGATTCGGGACATCATGGCGCCGGAAGCGCGGGCCGGCTTCGCGCATTACCTGGAGGCGATCCGGTCGGGCGGCGCGCTCGACGGGATCATGGCGGTCCAGACCCGGACCGGCGAGCGCCGCTTCTGGGAGTACCACAACACGCTCCGGACCGAGGGGGTGGAGACTCCCCTCGTTCGCGGCCTGGCCTTCGACATCACCGAGCGTCTGCGCAGCGAGGACCAGTTGCGTGAGGCTCAGAAGTTCTCCGAGGAGATCGTTTCGAGCGCCGGGGAAGGAATCATCGTCTTTGACAAGGAATTGCGCTACCTGGTCTGGAACCGCTTCATGGAATCGCTGACGGGTCTTCCGAGCGCGCGCGTTCTCGGCAAGAGTCCGTTGGAATTCTTTCCTCACATCCGCGAGGAGGGGGTCTGGGAGCTTCTCGAACGCGCCCTCGGAGGCGAGACGGTCGTCTCGAGCGACACGTCGTACACGGTGCCGGCCACCGGCCGCGCCGGCTGGGTCTCGGCGACCTATTCCCCGCACCGCAACGCCGGCGGCTCGATTATCGGCGTCATCGGCGTCATCCACGACATCACTGCGAGACGGCAAGCTGCCGAGGAGTTGAAGCGCGCCGAGGAGACACTGCGCGAGAGCGAAGCTTTTCTGGAGAAGGCGCAGGAGATCGGCCGAATCGGCAGTTGGATCTCCGACGCGACGCCGCAGGGGCGTCTCGTCTGGTCGCGCGAGACGTGCCGCATCTTCGGAATCCCAGAGGCGGAGTTCGACGGCCGCGTCGAGACGTTTTTCGATCACGTGCATCCGGAGGACCGGGAAGCGGTGCTCGCGGCCAGCCGCGCGGCGCTCGACGAGGGAAAGCCGTACAACTTCGAGCACCGGATCGTCCGGCCGGACGGTTCGATTCGATGGGTCCAGGAGCGCGCCGACGTCGTCCGCGACGCGAAGGGTCGGGCCGTCAAGATGGTGGGCGTGGTCCAGGACCTGACGGAAGGCAGGCAGCTGGAGGAACAGCTGCGACAGTCCCAGAAAATGGAAGCGATCGGGCGGCTGGCGGGAGGGGTCGCGCACGACTTCAACAACATGCTGACCGCGATCCTCGGCTATGGCGAGGTGATTCTTTCGCAGCTTCCCCCGGGCCATCCCCTCCGGGAGGACGCCGAGGAGATCCGGAAGGCCGGCGAGCGTGCCGCCGCGTTGACTCGCCAGCTGCTGGCGTTCGGCCGGAAGCAGATCCTGGCTCCGCGCGTGGTGGACTTGAACCGGCTCGTCGCGGACCTCGGCAACATGCTGCGCCGCCTGATCGGCGAAGATATCGAGCTCTTGACGAAGCTCGATTCCGAGCTGGGCTCGGTCCGCGCGGACCCCGGTCAGATCGAGCAGATCATCGTGAACCTCGCCGTCAACGCTCGCGACGCCATGCCGGCAGGCGGGACCTTGACGATCGAGACACAGAACACCGTTTTGGATGAGGCCGCGGCCACCGGCGGATTTGCCGTGCGTCCGGGGCCCTACGTCATGTTGGCCGTGACCGATACGGGCGAAGGGATGGACGAAGAGACCCGGTCGCATATCTTCGAGCCGTTCTTCACGACCAAAGAGCAGGGGAAGGGCACGGGCCTCGGGCTCGCGACGGTGTACGGAATCGTCAAGCAGAGCGGCGGCTATATCTGGGTTGACAGCGAGCCGGACCAGGGAAGCGCATTCCGCATCTATCTTCCCAGGGAAGAAGGGACCGGCGAATCCGCGAGCACTGCGGCCGGTGAGCGGCCGGATCAGGCGGCGCGCGGGAACGAGACCGTGCTTCTTGTCGAAGACGAGGAAGGCGTCCGCGCGCTCGCGCGAAAGGTCCTGACGCTGCAGGGTTACCGCGTCCTCGAGGCATCAGGGCCCCGCCGTGCGCTCGAGCTCCTGGCGCAGGACTCCGGCAAGATCCAGCTCCTCTTAACGGATGTCGTCATGCCGGGCATGAACGGCCGGGAGCTCGCCACCCAGGTCACCCAGCAGCGCCCCGACATCCGCGTGATGCTCATGTCGGGCTACACGGACCGTGTCGAAGGCGATTCGGCGTGGCCGCTCCTTCAGAAGCCATTCACGCCGGAAGTTCTGGCCCGCAAGGTGCGGGAGGTCCTGGATGGAGCGGTCGGTAGTCGATAGGCAGGAGTGGACAGTCGACAGTCAACAGTCCACAGTGAAGAGAGCCATTATTTCTTCGGTTCTGTCTTACCTTCCGTGCTGCTGTCGGCTCCCTCCCGAACGGTGAGTCGGCTGCCGCCGGGAATGTCGCGCATCGTCTGGGTGGCACCGTCGGGCCAGCGGATTTCGAGAGTATCGATCTTGGGTGCCGTTCCCAGGCCGAACGTCAGAGTCTTCTCGGGAGCGGAAAGGTAAGAGCAGCCACCGCTGACTTGTTGAGTCAGGGTCAGCGCGCCGATCGAAGCTTTCACGCGGGCGCCGATGGCATCGCGATTGGACGCGCCGGTGCCGATGAGCATCACGCGGACGCTCTTCCTGGGGTCGTCGGTGCGGTTCAGGTAGACGTGCGCCGGGCCCCCGTTTTCCACGACGATGACGTCCAGGTCCCCGTCTCCGTCGAGATCCGCGAACGCCGCTCCCCGAGCGACCAGAGGCGTCGAGAGGTCCGCGCCGTTGGCCCGCTCGAACCGGCCTTCCCCACGATTGACGTAGAGGATCGGTGCCTGCCGGTAGGCGACGTCTTTCTGCACCTCTTGAACCGTCGGCTCGACGTGTCCGTTGGCGAGAAAGAGATCGAGCCGGCCATCCAGATCCGCGTCGAAGAAGAACACGCCGAAAGTCAGAGCGAGAAGAGAGCTCGGCCCGACGCCGCTGCGAGGCGACTCGTCTAAGAAAACATCGCCGGCGTCCGTCCAGTAGAGGGACTTGAGCTCGTTGGAAAAGTTTCCGATTGCCACTGTGGATCCGCGTCCGTTCTTCGTGTCGCCCCATGCGACACCCATCGCGCCGCGGGCTCTTCCCGCCTCGTCGACAGCCACGCCCGCCTCGACCGCCGTGTCTTCGAACGTCCCGTCCCCTCGGTTGCGATAGAGGTTGTTGGGCGCCGTGTCGTTGGCGACCAAGAAATCGATCTTCCCGTCGCCGTTGAAGTCATAGGGCGCGACTCCGAGGGCCTTCTGGTTTTCGTTCCAGACTCCCGCCTTACGGGTGACGTCTTCGAACCGCCCCCCTCCCGCGTTGCGATAGAGGTGGGAGGCGCTGCCCGGGTAGCGCTCCGGCGTGCAGTAGGACTTGGTCTTCCCGTCGAGGGTACAGAAGAGGTCCTTTTTCGGCGACCAGTCCACATAGCGGCAGACGAAGAGGTCCAGACGGCCGTCGCCGTCGAAGTCGAGCCAGGCGGCGGAAGTTCCCCAACCCGAGTCCTTCACCCCCGCCTTCGACGCGACCTCTTCGAAGCGCCCTCCCAGATTGTGAAACAGGTAGTTTCGTTCGAGTGCCGTGACGTAGACATCCGGCCTGCCGTCGTTGTCGTAGTCGCCGACGGCGGCGCCCATACCGTAGAAGATTTTCTCGAGCCCGGCTTCTCTCGTGACGTCTCGAAAATGAGGGAGCCCATCGGGTCCGATCCCTTCATTGCGATACAGCGCGAGCGAGGACTTCATCTCCTTCTGCCGCCCGTCCCCGGGCCAGTAGCAGCCGGAAACGAACAGCAGGTCGGGTTTCCCGTCGCCGTCGTAGTCGAGCACCGCCACGCCCCCGCCCATCGTCTCCGGCATCCACTTTTCTCCTCGCGCCCCATTGACGTGAACGAAGTGGATGCCGATCGCGTCCGTCTTGTCCTCGAAGCGGACAATGGGCGCGGGCGCCGGCACCGGAGTGGCGGCGGCTGCGGGCTTCGGGGTCTCCTGGCGGCGGCAGGCGGAAAGCAGGAGGAGCGTCAGGAAGAGAGACCGGGCGGCTTTGGCAGCGCCCTCACCCCGCCCCTCTCCCGGAAGGAGAGGGGGAAGAAACCGCAACTTCGTCACCTAGGGCGCGGAATAGGGCTTTGGCCCCGCTCCGGGCTGGCTCACGGCCGGTTTTTTCGGCGCCGCGCCCGCTCCGCGCGCCTCGCGCACGATCGGCGGATGGAGGCGCGTCAGATATCCCATGTCGGTCTGATATCCCTTCGGGCCGATCGATGCCGCCCATGCCGGAACGGTGGCGGCGGGCGGCTGCGCCTCGGCGTGGACGTGAATCGGCAGAGACTCCCGGTTGTCCCACGGGCTCTCACGGCGGTAGTCCGCGGCGATCGATCGGGCCGTCTCGTCGTCCTTGTACTTGCGGTACTCCGCCTCGTGAAAGGCGGCCTTTTCCCGGTTTCCCTGTGCGCGATAGACGCGCATCAGGTTGTAGTGGGCGTTGACGTCCTCCGGGTCGATCGCGAGAGTTCTTCCGTACGCCTCGATCGCTTCCGGGTAGCGAGCGGCCAGCCACTGCACCGAGCCCAGGTTGTTCCAGGCCACGCGGTCGAGAGGAAACTTGGCGAGAACCCGCTTGAGGTCGCTCTCCGCCTCCGCAAGGCGTCCCTCTTCCTTTTCGACTTGAGCGCGGAAGAACGCGATCTTGGGCCAGCCCGGCCGCCGTCGCTCGGCTTCCGCCAGCGAGGCCTTGGCATCTGAGAGGCGGCCCTCCGCGATCTCGGCGCGCGCCCGGTTCAAGGGGCCATCCGGTTTGTCGGGAGCGAGCTCGGCCGTGCGCGTCCAGGCGCGCGAGGCTCCGAGGAAGTCCCCCTGCAGGAAGAGCCCGATGCCGTAGTCGTTCCAGCGGAGCCAGGGTTTGTCTGAGTTCCCTCGCGGTGCTCCACTCCCACTCACCCCCTCACCCACTCTCCCACTCCGATTCTCCGAGGGGGGGAGGGGGCGAGTGGGGGAGGGGGCGATGACGGGGAGGCGGATCGTGTCGCTCGCGAGCGTCGTCACGGGCAGCGGCGGGACCGAAGCTCCCACCGAGAAGATTTCGTAGTCCCTCGAGAACTTTCTGTAGTGGACTCCCGCGGAAAGCTCGATCGAACCGTTCGCATCTTCCGGCACTCGGACCCGGTAGTGGACGACGCGCGCGGCTCCGGGCCCGATTCCATTGTTGTAGAGCGACACATGGATGTCCTGGGGCTGGCGGCGGTCCATGTGCCGGCCATCGTGATCGATGACAAGGAGGCTGAGCATGTCGGCCGCTGGATCCAGGCGTCCCGCCTGGTCCAGAACTCCGCTTCGGAAGAACTTTCCGCCCGAGGCGGTTCCTTCGAGCGAGACCCACGTCTCGTTCGAATCGGCTGTCCCGTTCGTATAGGGGTGGCCGACTCCGCGAGTCCGGACGACGACCTCGAGATCCAGAGTCTCGCTCGGCGCGACCGAAGGGGGCTTGTCGTCCAGGACGAGCAGTTTCTCGCCGCGCCGGATCGCGAAGAGATCGACGGTCAGGACCTTGTTCTCGAGAAACTTTCGGATCTTGGCCTGGGTTTCTTTGTCTCCGCGGACAAAGGGCAGCGCCGTGTTGGCGGCGGGGAAGAGATGGTCGTGCAGGTATCCCTTCTTGTTGCCGAACTCGTCGGAGCGGTAAGGTGGAAGATGGCAGTCGCGGCAGGCCTTGGCTTGCGGCGGATCATAGAAGGATCGCACCGCTCGCCCCGAGACTCCCGAGTCGTACCAGGTGTCGTAGTGGTTCTGGCCGCGCAGCCAGCGGTAGCTGTTCAACGCCGGGATCAGCTCAACTTTATGGCACGTCGAGCAGAACTCGGGCGTGCGGTGAAACGGCTTCAAGAAAGTCTTGCGATGGAGCGAGGGCTCCATCCGAATCAGGAGGCGGTTGACGGCGGCGAGCGTCTTGTTCTTCGTAAAGGCGAAGGGGTATTGCTTCGACTCCTCGATGACGTAGGAGCCGTTGCCGCGCAGATCCTTGATCTCCGCGATCGAATGGCAGGACATACAGGTCAGGCCCTGCTGCGCTTCCCACTGGTCGTAGGAGAACTTGGCCTGCGTGGCCGCTCCCATCTGGCCGGTGAAGAGGACGACGGGATCATGGCAGCCGGAGCACCACTTGGTGCGTTCCCGTCCGACCCGATCGGCCATCAGCTCGACGCTCTTGCGGTAGAACGGATTGTTGAAGGACGAGAAGCGGTGCGCCGACCGCTGCCATTGGTGGAACGAATCGGGATGGCAGGACTGGCAGTAGTCGTTGGCGGCGAGCTTCTTGGCGTCGAGCAGCCCCTGATCGAAGGTTTCCGAATAGGAAGGAAAGAACACGGTGTCCCCGTTGACGTTCACGATGCGCTTGGGAGGCTTCTCGAGCCGCGCGACGACGGCCATCGCGCCGAGGAAAACGACCACGGCGCCGCCCCAGGCGAAAAGCCGGCGGAACTGCAGCTTATGGGTGTGTGCCCGGCGGTGGAGGATGAAGGCCACGAGGGCGAGCGGAACCGAGAGGACGTGCGCCAGCCACACCGGTCGGTTGGCGAGAGTGGCCCCCTTGACCGTCATGAGCGTGCCCGAAGCCACGCAGATGAACGCAAGCGAGAAGATCGCGAGGCCTGCGTACTTGGCCCGCTTGTTCCACATGCGGATCATGCGTTTCGCGTGGGTTGCGGCGAAGACGAAAAACGGGATCGCGACGAGGATGCCCAGCGCGAGGTGAAGAAGGAGCATCACGTAGAAGAAGCTCGTGTCCCTTGTGAAGGCGAACAGGTAGATCGCGTTGGCCGCGATCAAACCGAGGGGAATCAAGAGAAGCCGGTACAGGCGGCGCTGCCAGGGCCTCAAGACGCCGGACGGTTTCGTTTGGGCGGACGACTCCACGACGCGACCGATTTTATCCGCAATGATTCGGTGCCAGACGGGGGGACGGGGTCAGGGGAGACGGGGGAGTGTGGTCCCCTTCTCCCCCTCGCCCCCTCACCCACTCTCCCCCTCTGAAGCTCGAAGGGGGGAGGGGACGACTGGCGGGCGATGAGCGCGTCTGGGCTACTCTTCGCCCATGAGGGCCGTCTTCGCGGATTGCCACGTCGGCCGGCGGCCGGACGACGACGGGCCGTTCTTAGCCGGCCTGGAAGAAGCCGCGCGTCGCGGCGCCAAGTCGATCTCGCTGCTCGGGGACATCTTTCATTTCTTCATCGCGCATCCGAAGTTCGAGACGCCCGCCATTCATCGCTTTCTCGGCAAAGTCGAAGAGCTCAAAGGGCGCGGCGTGCCCGTCACTTATGTCGAGGGGAATCGGGATTTTTTCCTGCGAGGCTCTTACGTGGAGAAGCAGTTCCGCGAGGTGACCGACGAGGAGACGTTCGAGGAGGGAGGCGTGCGTTTTCTCCTGACGCACGGGGATCAGATCAACGAAGCGGACATACCCTACCGTTTCTGGAGGCTCCTCTCGAAGAATCCGATTTCCCGTTTTGCGCTCAACTTCGTCCCGAAGGAAACTGGCAACCGGCTCGTCTGGAAGACCGAGGCGCGCCTCTACAAGTCGAATTTCAAGCACAAGCAAAGGTTGCCCGTCGAGATGATCCGCCGATTTGCCGACAAACGATTCCGCCGCGGGTGTGACGTTCTCGTGCTCGGCCATTTTCACAAGTCCTGGACCGAGCAGCTGCCGGGCGGACGGGTGGAGATCCTGCCGGCCTTCGTCGAAGAGAGGAAGTGGATGGAGATTGGAGAGGATGGCGGAACGAAGCTGGTCTCTCTCTAGCTTTCGGATCGCACGAAGATCTGAATTTCGAATTTCGAATTTCGAATTTCGAAATGGAAGGCGCCCCAAAATCCGAAATTCGCAATTCGCAATTCGAAATTCCCTGTGACCGACTACCTCGTAATCCCACCCGCGAAGGAGGTCAGAGGAGTCATTGACGCTCCCTCTTCCAAGAGCGCGACCAACCGGGCCTACGTTCTGGCCGCGCTTTCGGACGAGCCGATCGAAATCCTGCGGCCGCTCGAGTCGGAAGACACCGTGGCACTCGAGCGATGCCTTCGGGCGATGGGAGCACGCATTGTCCGCGACGGCGAGGGGATTCGAATCGGCGGGCCTCTGGCGGGCGCACCCGGCAGCGAAGTGGTTCTCGACGCAGGCGAATCGGGCACCGCCGCCCGTTTCCTGACGGCGCTCGCGGCGGTGACGCCGGGCCGCTTTCTCGTGACGGGGTCGGCGAGGCTTCGGGAGCGGCCCATGGGAGATCTCGTGCGCGCCCTTCAAGCGCTCGGGGCGTCGATCGAGTTTCGCGGCGAGAAGGAGTGCCTTCCTCTCTCGATCGGCGGCGGGAAGATTTCCGCTGCTCGCGTCACGGTGGACGCCTCGCTGTCGAGCCAGTTTCTCTCGGCTCTCCTGCTGGCCGGCGCCGCTCGGGAGGGCGGTCTCGAAGTGGACGTGACCGGCCCCATCGCGTCCGCTCCCTACATCGCGATGACGATGGAGACGCTCCGAGCCTTCGGTCACGACGCGAGAGAAGGCCCGCCCTTTCGCGTGAGCCGCGGGGCTGCCCCGGTCTCTCGCTATGAGGTTTCCGGCGACTACTCCTCGGCCATCGCGTTGCTCGCCGCCGCCGGCGCGGCCGGAGGAGCGGTCGTCGTGCGCCGGCTCCAGTGGCCCGCCGCGGACGCGGACGCGCGAGCTCTCCCCGTCCTCGAGGACATGGGGTTGAAGATTGCCGCGAGCAACGAATCTGTCTCGGCAGCGCGGGACGGCACGCTCTCGCCCGTGAGAGTCCGGGCGACCGATTTCCCAGACGCCGTTCCCGCTGTGGCGGCCCTGGCCGCACTGGCGGAAGGAGAGAGTCGATTTGAAGGGATCGGTCATCTGCGGCTCAAGGAGAGCGATCGCATCGCGGCGCTCGAGAGTTTGGTCAGGGCTGCCGGCGGGCAGGCGCGAAGCGAAGGGGACACGCTTGTCATCGGCGGCCCGCTGCCGGCCGGCGGCTCCCGTCCGCGCCGGCTGCCGACTTCCAACGACCATCGAATCGCGATGGCGGCCGCCCTCCTGTCGCTCTCGCGGCTTGGATTTCTGATCGAGAATCCCGGCTGCGTGGACAAGTCCTATCCGGGGTTCTTTCGGGATCTGGAGACTCTTACCAGGCGCTAGGCGCTGGGCGCTGGTCGAAGAAGGAAAGAAGGAATGAAGCTCCGCCTAGCGCCTAGCGCCCATCGCCCAGCGCCCCGTCCGTTATAAGATCCCCGCACTTTTTTTCCGAGACTACAGATGATTGCTTCGCACAAGGGTTCCCTGTCGGGGGTCGAGCGGTTTCCGCTCCCCTCTGCACGGGAACGCTGGCTCGAGTTCTCGGGGCTCGAGCACGCGACTCTGCCGCTTCCCATCGGTTTCGACCGGGAGGGAGACGACCTGGTCGTGCGACGCGCCGCGATCGGGGGGCGGAAGATCTCGGCGGGTCGAATCGATCGCGAGCAGGCTCCGCCTCTGTTCCTCCAGGCCGCGGGGCTCTGCGCGTTCCTGCAGAGTTTCGGTTTCTGGCTGGCCGAGGAGGATCTGACCGAAGCAGTCCACGACCGATCCAAGGACGGCCCCCGGCTCTGGCTGACTCGGACCCCGCTCTCCGTTTCGCTGGGCGGGCCCGGTCCTTCCCCCGCCGCCGTGCTGGCCGCGTTTCTCCATCGTCTCTTCGGGCATGGCCGGCGGGTCTGGCATCCCTCCGCGCGGGCCCTCTTCGACAGCATGCTGGCGGGGGATGCACCGCTTCGGCGGGCGGAGTTTTGGCTCGCGAGTACCTACCGCGCGTTCCCCGAGCTCGCCGGTCCCGCGGCTGCCGATGCACGAAAGCGAACGATCGGAGCCGCCGGGCCCTTTCTCCGCGACGTGACGAGCCGCGCTCTGCTGACCCGGGCGCGCGCCATCGCCCGGGGCCGCGAGCCGCGCGTTTTCTGCGCCGGCGACTCCACGCTCACAGCCGGCGCCGCGCTCGGGCTGCCGGAGGTTCCTCTGGGTGCCGCGGCGGCGGCGCGCGCGTTGCGGGAGTCCCATGAGCGCCGGGACTCTTCGCGGCGGAGCCTGTGGATCGCCGTCGAGCCGGACCGGTGGGACTCCATTTCGCGGCATGCGTTCGAGACGGCCCGGCGCGCGCTCGGCGAGGAGATCGAAGTCGTCACTCTGGATGGGCAAGTCCCGGCGCCGGTATTGCCCGACGAGTGGCGGCGCGAGATCTTCGTGCCTTGCGGAACCCTTTCCGCGTCTCTGCGCTTCTACGATGCCTTTTCGCAGCTGGTGCGCGTCGAGCCCGCCTCCGCCGGCACGGTGGCGCAAAGGCTGACAGCCTCCCCCGAGTGGGCTCGCTTCGTCGCGGATCCGACCGGCGACGCTCCGCTTCCGCTTGCAGCAGCCGAGCAACCGGAGGTCCCACTCGCCGGGGTGAGGCGGCTCGAGGGCCTCGAGCGGGAGCTCGTGGATTCGCTGGCGGCGTACGGCGGCGCCGCGAGCGCGGATCGGCTCTCCCACCTTTTTTCCGGGCGCGCTCTCTCGACGAGTCTCGAGCGGCTGCGATCCCGGGGAGATGTCACGCGGGATGCATCGGGTCGCTGGTCGGTCTCGCCGTCCGGCCGCCGGGAAGCCCTCTCGACACCGGCCCGCCGCCGCCACCTGTGCCGGAGATGGGCGCAGAGCGAATCGGACGTCGGCAAGAAAGTCGAGCTCTTGATCGACGCCGGAGATTTCGAAGAGGCCCTCGCGCAAGCGAAGAGCTGGCAGAGCGAATCCGGCGCGAATCCGCCCGACCGATGGTTCGCGCTTTCCGCACGCCTGACCGCCACGATGGAAGGTCAGTGTCCGGCCTGGCTCGAACTGCTCGAAGCCGAGCGGGAAGTGGCCGGGGGTCGTCTTCCCGAGGCTCGTTCGCGTCTGCTCGAGGTCGCCGAGGCCGAGAGCTCGTCGCCGGACGAAAAATGCGCGGCCCGGTTGCGTGCCGCGGAGGTTCTCTCCCGCCGCGGCCACTCCGGGCAAGCCGCCGGCGAAGCCGCAGCGTGGCGGAGCGACTTCCCCGACGCTCCGGACCGAGACAAGGTTCGAGCCTTGAGACTGGAAGCATCCGCTCGGGCCCGCGAGGGAGAACAGGGGAAGGCCCTGGCCCTGTTGGATGAGGCCGAACGGCAAGGCGCCTCGGGCCCGCTGGCCGACCGGCTGGAAACGGAACTGGTTCGGGCGGACGTCTACTGGCGGGCAGGACGCCGTCGAGAAGAGGCCGAGATCTACGAAAGGTGGCGCGGGGTGGTGGCGCACGACGAGCGGTTGTCGGCGCGTCTCCTGGCTCACGAGGCGCTGAGCCTTTCGGACCGCCGCGACTTTGCCGGCTCGATCGCGAGACTCGAACAGGCTCTGGCCGTCTGCCGCGACGATGCCGCCGAGCGCGCCAATCTGCTGCTGGACCTCGCCACGGAGCTCTTCCATGCCGGCCGGGTCGCCGCGTGCGCGCCGGTTCTCGAGGAGGCGCTCGCGCTGGCCTGCTCCGTCGGCCGCGATGATCTCGCGCTGACGGCGCAAGCGAATCTGGCGGAGATGGCCGTTGACCAGACGCAGTGGGACCAGGCCGCTCGTGGAATCGAGGCGATCCTGCGAGCCGCTCAGGAGGAGGGGGATCAGCTGCGCCGTTTGATCGGCCTGCACCACCGCAGCCGTCTGGCGCTACGCAAGGGTCTCCTGGAAGAGTCGGAGCGGGACAACGCGGAAGCCCGCGAGCTCGCGATCGGCTTGAAGGACTGGCTCGAGGTCGGTGAGCTCTGGCTCGAGCACGGGGACCGCGCTCTTCTCGCCGGAGACCTGGATCTGGCCCGCCGGGCATGGCAGACCGCCGTCGAAACTCCGCCCAATCGGTTCGACACGGCCGCGAGGGCGCGCGAACGGCTGCGCGACCTGGCCGCGAGGGGGGGAAAGGGGCCGGCGGCTCCGGTGATCGCCGAAGTCGAGAAGGGGCTCGCCGGCGGGGACTACTCCGCCGCGGAACGCGTCGCGCGATGGCACGTCCTCTTCGACTCCTCCGACGACTCTCCAGAGCTCTACTTGCGAGCGCAGGAGCTCCTTCGCGCTCGAGGAGGGGCCGCTCTTGCCGACCGCGTCTTCGGCCGCGGCGACTCGCAGGTGGGTCAAGTCCCGCCCGGACTTCTCCGCAGCCTGCGCGAATCGCTCGCCGCGGCGATGGGCGGGGAGGAGACGCCGCCGCTCCCTTCGTCCCTGGGGATCACCGGACTGTCGGTTTGCGACATCGAAGGGCGTGAGGTCCTCCGAGTCGGAACCGATCGGCCGGCGCGGCCCGTCGCTCCCTGGAGCCGGGCTCTGGCGGCCGGGACCGCGCGCTACGACCTGGCCCTCTGGCCGACACCTCCTTCGGAATGCGCCGAGGCGATCGCGTTGCTGGTCGAGACCCTGCTCTATCGCCGTGCCTCGCCCAGCCCTCCCGCGCAGTTCGCGGAAGGCTGGCGGCGGTTCCAGGTCGTGACGGGCGACGCCTCGATGGAGGAACCGTACCGCCGCCTCGTCCGGTTCGCCTCACAGCCCGTGACAGTTCTCGTGCTCGGCGAGTCCGGCAGCGGAAAGGAGGCGGTTGCCCGGGCGGTGCACGACCTCTCCCCGCGCCGGCGCGCTTCGTTCGTGGCCGTCAACGTCCCGGCGATTCCTCCGGCTCTGCTGGAGAGCGAGCTCTTCGGCCACGTCCGCGGCGCCTTCACCGGTGCGGACCAGGACCGGAGAGGCCTTCTCGAGGAGGCTCAAGGCGGAACGATCTTTTTCGACGAGATCGGCGATCTCCCGCTCACTCTTCAGTCGAAGTTGCTCCGCGCTCTGCAGGAAAGAGAAATCCGTCGGGTCGGAGAGAACAGGTCCCGCGCGATCGACGTGCGCGTGGTTTCCGCGACCTCCCGATCGCTTTCCGAAGCCGTCGAGCGCGGCGTCTTTCGCGAAGATCTTTACTACCGGCTCCACGTGGCGGTGATCACTCTGCCCCCCCTTCGCGACCGGGGTCGCGACGTGCATTTGCTCGCGCGCCACTTCCTGGCTCGCTTCGCGAAGGAATACGGACGGGGCCACCTTCAGCTCGCCCCGGAGACCGCGACGGCTCTCTCCTCGCACAGCTGGCCCGGCAACGTCCGCGAGCTGCAGAACGTGATCGCGCAGGCAGCCGCGCTCGCCGAAGTGGACGCCGTCTTGGCGCCCAACCTGCTTCCCGAGCCTCTCCGCCGGGAGCGGCGCGCCGCTGCGCCGGAGGGGTACCGCTCCCGAGTCGACGCCCATCGGCGCGGGCTGATCCTCGAGGCGCTCGAGCGCACCGGCGGCAACCGGACACGGGCGGCCCGGGATCTCGGACTCTCGCGGCAGGCGTTGCTGTATTTGATTAGAGAATTGAACGTGCCGGCGAGACCGCGTACGTCCCACTAGCAAGAAGTCAGTAGTCAGTAGTCGGTAGTCGATAGGGGAGAATCCTGCCCGTCTTGACTACCGACTACCGACTATCGACTACCGACTGCTTGTCCAAGCGCGACAAGCGCCTCTGGGCCGCGCTGCTCCTGGCGGCCTGCGCGGTCACTTACGCAAATGGCATCTTCGGCGCCTTCACCTACGACGACAAGGCCGTCGTCCGCGATAACCCGCGGATCCGCTCGCCCAAGAAGGTCGGCCAGATTTTCACCACTTCTTACTTCGGAGGACCGCGGGGGACCGGATCGGCGTACCGGCCCCTGCTTCTGCTCTCCTACGCGGGACAGTGGTGGATCCACGGTCAGGAAGTCGTCGCGTTTCACGTCGTCAACGTGCTGTTCCATGCGTTCGCGACTCTATTGCTCGCCACTCTTCTGCTCCGGCTCGATCTGCCGCCCCCCTCCGTCGCGGCGTCGTCGCTCCTCTTCGCGGTTCACCCCATTCACGTCGAGGCGGTCACGAGCCTGGTCGGCCGGGGGGAGACGCAGGCGGCGGTCTTCGTGTTGCTCTACCTGCACCTCGCGCTGACTCTCGCGCAAGCAAAGGGCGAAGGGCGAAGGGCAACGTCCCACCTCACGGCTCTGGCTCTCGCCGCTCTCTGCTATGCCGGCGCCCTGCTGACCAAGGAGAGCTCGGCGGTCGCGCCGGCTCTCGCGTTCCTGCTGCTCGCGTATCTCGCGGAGGGAACGCTCTTCCGGCGCTTCTCCGCGACTCTTACGCGGGTCTGGTCGTTGTGGCTGCTCTCCGCGGGAATCCTCGCTGGCACGTTTCGGCTTCGAAGCTGGGTGCTTGGCGGACCCCTGCGCGCCCGCGGGAGCGGCGTCTTCGAGGTCGAGAACGCGCTCGCGGCTCTGCCTCCGATCGCGCGAACCGTCAACGCATGCACGATCCTCTTCCGATATCTGGGGCGGTGCGTGTTTCCGCTGCATCTCTCGGGAGACGAATCGGCGTGGTCGATCCGGCCGCTGCCTCCACTCTCGCCGTTGGCCCTCGGGGCGACCGGATTGCTGATCGCGCTGGTGCTCGCATCACTCGCGCGCGTCCCGCAGCGCTCCCCCCTGGCGCTGGGGTTTCTCTTTTTCGCGATCGCGTTGCTGCCGACCGCCAACCTGCTGTTTCCGACTGGAACCATCTTCGCGGAGCGTCTGGCCTATCTGCCATCCGTCGGGATCTGCGTGATTCTGGGCTGCCTCTTATCAAAAGTCGTTCCGGCGTCCCGCGAAGCGGCAGCGCCGGCTCAGGAACTCCCTCTCCCTCCGGGAGAGGGGCGGGGTGAGGGGGAAACTTCAGTTTCGGTCCCCGTTCCCGCCTCCCGCGGCGCTGCGGTGCCGACGGAACGGTCTCTCCCCCTTCTCCTTGTGGTCTTGCTCTTTTCGGGCCGGACGATTCTGCGCAATGCCGTCTGGTGGACCGACGAAGGCCTCTTCGCAAACCTGATCGCGACCTCGCCCGACAGCGCGAAGGCTCACTACGACGTGGCCTACGTGGCCGTTGCCAACCGACGCTATCCGCAGGCTCTCGCTGAGTACTCCCGCGCGGTTTCGATTTATCCGCCCTACTGGGACGCCTGGGCGGGGCGGGGCCGCTCGTTGAAGGAGATGGGGAATCTTCGCGAAGCGGAGCGCTCGTACGAGAAAGCGATCGCCGCCAACCCGGACCACGAGAACGGGTATTTCGGACTGGGAGATGTTCGAGAGGCCGAGGGCAACGACGCGGGGGCCGAGGAGGCCTACCGCCGCGGGCTCGATCGGGTTCCCAACTCTCTGCCGCTCGCTTTCCGCCTCGCGCAGCTCGAGAGCCGCACAAAGAGGCCGACGGCGGAGGCGCAATGGCAGCGCGCGTTGCGGCTGGGCGCGCACTCAGCCGTCGTGCGCGCGGACCATGCGCGCTGGCTCATGCGGGAGGGCCGCTCCGACGAGGCGGCTCGGGAAGCTCGTGAAGCGTGGCGCCGCGACCCCGCAAACCTGACCGCCCTGCGCCTCCTGGCCGAAAAAGCCCGAGCGGAGAGCAAGACGCTCGCGCAAGAGCTGGCTCTGGAGCGAATCTACCGGCTCACGCGCTCCCCCGAAGACCTGGCGCGCCTCGAGGAGCTCAAGAAGACGAGTCCCGATTTCCCGAGACGCCCGCGCCTGCCGGACCCGATCAAGCGTTGACCTCGACTTCAGTCTTCGGTTCTTCCTTCTTCCATCTTCAGCTCTTCCTTTTGGAACTCTCCGCTCTCCCCGGTTCGCCTCCTGGCCGCCCGAATCGCGACACGCGGGTGCCGGCGGTGGTAGAGCTGCAGCAACGAATGGACGATCCCATAGGCCGCGAAACCGATAAAGATTGCCAGGATTGTCGTCCCGACCAGAAAAGAGAGCAGGCGCGGCCAGAAGGAGTGGTGACCAAACACTCGATGCAGGCTGTCGATCGGGTGGAAGATCCAGGTGACGTCGGCGTGCAGAAGCACGTTCCAGTCCAACCGGGGCACGGTCCGCCGGTCGTAGCCGAGCAGGGCGCGGCCCAGCCGATATCCGAGGGGAAAGATCGGCGTCCAGGTTGGGGCATTCCCGGCGAAGGTTCCGAGCACCGTATCGATCTTGTTCAAGCGAAAGAGAAAGGCCAATCCCAGAGCGAGCAAAAGGTGGAGCCCGACGAACGGCGAGAATCCGACCGCGACTCCCACGCCGATCGCCGCCGCCACACGCTCGGGCGGCTGCTCGCGGCCGAGCAGATCCAGCAGCAGGATCTTCCACCGGCGCCGCCACTTCCAGCGGTGGAGCTTGCGGCGGCGAAACGCGCGGGACGTGTGGAGCCTGTTCACGCGCCGTCCAGGTGATCGTGCCCGAGGCCCGCGATGTTCCTCTCGCCGTCGGGTCCCTGCAGGACCGCACCGGATCCTTCTTCGATCCGGCCGACCCGGGTAACAAACGTTCCGAGGCCGGGAGCTGGCGGATCGAGCCGCGAGGCGAGCTCTGGAGGGACGGCAAAGAGCAGCTCGTAGTCGTCGCCTCCCGCCAGAATCCAATCGAGCGCATCCTGGCCCAGCGCCGCCGCCAGGCGGGCCACCGCCGGCGAAATGGGGATGCGATCTCTCTCGAGAATCACGCGCGCGTTGGAAGCGCGGGCGAGTCGCGATGCGTCCACTCCAAGCCCATCGGACACGTCTATCGCCGCGTGCGCCATGGACTCGCCGCTCAAGAAACGGCCGAGACCGACCCGGGGCTCCGGATCCCGATAGGCGTCCAGGAGGTCCCGTTCCTCCTGCCGGGAGAGTCCGGAGGAAGCGGCGGCGGTATTCGGCGCTCCGGAGTTCGCGTGCAACCGTGTCAGTCGCAGGCCCGCGGCGGCCCGCCCGGGCCACCCCGACAGGAAGAGCAGGTCTCCGGGCTTGCCGCCCGATCGTGTGAGCGGCTCGCCTTCGACGCGCCCGCCGAGGAGGACCGAGACGACCGTCTGCTTCGCGTCCGAGAGATCGCCGCCCACGAGGTCGAGACCGAGCGGTGTGGCGCGCGAGAGCGCCCCCCGAGCAACCGCGAGCGGAAACTCCTCTCCCCGCTCGGCGCGGAAAGCGATGGACAGCAGGAAGAACTCGGGCCTTCCGCCCATCGCGGCGACGTCCGAGAGGTTGACCGCGAGCGCTCGACGGCCGATCGTCTCCGGATCTTCGTCCGGAAGAAAGTCGACGCCCTCGACGAGAAGGTCGGTCGTCAGAACGAGGTCGGCTCCGCTCGAAGAGAGGACCGCCGCGTCATCTCCCGGGCCGATCCGAACGCGTTCCGATCGGGGAAGCAGCGCGCGCAACTTCTCGACGAAACGGTCTTCCCCCTTCACGACCGGGGATTATTCCGGAGATAAGGTGTTAGGTGTTAGGTGGTAGGTGATAGGGAGCAAAGGGATCGTTTTCTCCGTACCACCTATCACCTACGACCTACCACCTTCCTCAGTCCTGCCGACCACCGATCAGCTACGACCCACCACCTTCCTCAGGGCCTCACCGGTGTCTGGCGCCTCGGGGGCGCGACGGGAATCTCTATCGGCGGCGGGGGGGCGGGCGCGGGCGCGGCCGAAGGCTCGGCGGGAGGAGCATCAGTCGTGGGCAGGAGCGCCACGTCGATCACTTCCTGAACCGTCTCGACGTAGCGGAACGTCATGTCCTGCAACATCTTCGAAGAGATCTGGACGATGTCCCGGCGATTGAGACGGGGCAGAACGATCGTCTTGATCCGGGCCTGGCGAGCCGCGAGGACCTTTTCCTTTACGCCGCCGATGGGAAGCACTTCGCCGCGCAGCGTGATCTCTCCTGTCATCGCGACATCGCGGCGAACGGGGCGATGGGTAAACGCGGAGATCATCGCCGCGGCCATCGTGATCCCGGCCGAGGGGCCGTCCTTGGGGATGGAGCCTTCGGGGACGTGGACGTGCACGTCATGGGTCTCGAAGAAATCGTCCGAGATGCCGAGCTCCCGCCCGCGCGAGCGCGCGTAGGACATCGCCGCCTGGGCCGACTCTTTCATCACGTCACCCAGCTGGCCCGTCAGCCGCAGGCTTCCCTTGCCGCGAACGGCGAGCGCCTCGACAAAGAGGATGTCGCCGCCCGTGGAGGTCCAGGCGAGCCCGGTCGCGACGCCGATCTGGTCTTTTTTCAGGAGCTCGTCGGCGAAGTGCTTCACCGGGCCGAGCATCTTCTCGACGGAGGCTCCCGTGATGCGGTAGCGGCGCGACTTCCCCTTCGCAACGGAAACTGCGACTTTTCGGCAGATGGAGCCGATCTCCCGTTCGAGATTTCGCAGCCCGGCCTCGCGCGTATAGGCCTCGATGATCTTGCCCACGCCTCCGTCGGTGAACTCGAGGTTCGCCTCGCTGACTCCGTTCTCCTCCATCTGCTTGGGAATCAGGTGTCGGCGGGCGATCGCTCTTTTTTCTTCGAGGGTGTAGCCGGACAGGCGAATGACCTCCATCCGGTCGAGGAAAGCCGGTTGAATCGGGTCGAGGATGTTGGCCGTCGCGATGAAGAGCGTTTTCGAAAGGTCGTAGGGAACGCCGAGATAGTGGTCCCGGAACGAAAAGTTCTGCTCCGGATCGAGCACCTCCAGGAGCGCCGACGAGGGGTCGCCGCGGTAATCCGCTCCGATCTTGTCGATCTCGTCGAGCATGAAAACGGGGTTGGACGTCGCGGCCTGATGGATTCCCTGGATGATGCGGCCTGGCATGGCTCCCACGTACGTGCGCCGGTGACCCCGGATCTCCGCTTCGTCGCGTACTCCTCCCAGGGAGAGGCGCACGAACTTGCGGTCCAGGGCCCGGGCGATCGAGCGTCCGAGCGAGGTCTTTCCGACGCCCGGAGGACCGACGAAGCAGAGGATCGGTCCCTTCAAGGTCTTTTTCAGGGCGTGGACGGCGAGGTACTCGAGGATGCGCTCCTTGACTTTCTCGATGTCGTAATGGTCCTCATCGAGAATCTTGCGCGCCCGCTCGATGTCCTCCGAGTCCGGCGACAGGACGCCCCAGGGAAGACCCGTCATCCAGTCCAGGTAGGTTCGGATGATCGCCGTTTCCGCGGAGTCGGGGTGACTGCGCTCCAGGCGCTTGACCTGCTTTTCGACCTCGGTGGCCGCCTCGCCTGGAATCTTTCTCTCGGTGATGAGCTGGCGATAATGGGCGAGCTCTTCGTTGATCTCCTCTCCTTCGCCGAGCTCCTGCTGAATCGCTCGCAGCTGTTGGCGCAGGTAGTACTCCCGCTGCGACCGGTCCATTTCCCCCCGGGCCTGGGTGGAGATCTCCTGCTGCATCGTCAGAACGGTGATCTCTTTGGCCAGGCTCTCGTTGACGTGGCGGAGGCGTTCGATCGGATCGGTGGACTCGAGCACCTTCTGGGCTTCCTCGAGCTTCAGGTCGAGGTTGGAGGCCGCCAGGTCCGCCAGACGCGCGGGGTCGTCGAGATTAGCGGCGATCACCATCACTTCCGGAGAGATGTTCTTCCCCAGGGAAACGGACTTCTCGAGGTTCTGCTTGACGCTGCGCAGCAGAGCCTCGTGCTCCGGCGGCAGCTCTTTGGGAATCTCTTTCTCTTCCAGGCGCGTGATCTTGGCCTTCAGGTACGGCTCTTCGGCGAGGAAGGAATCCACCTTTGCGCGGGTCAGCCCCTGAACCAGGAGCCGGATGCGCCCGTCGGGGAGCTTCAGCATCCTCATGATGGCGACGACCGTACCCACCTGGTAAAGGTCCTCGGGTTTCGGAGTCTCGTTGGATGCGTCCTTCTGGGCGATCAGCATGATGATCCGCTGCTCGGCCAGCGCCGCGTCCACGGCGAGGATCGACTTCTCCCTCGAGACGGAGAGAGGCAGGATGATGAACGGAAAGACCACCACGTCCTTCAGCGGCAGAACCGGAAGGATGTCCGGGATCGGAACGTCCGCTTCCCGCTCCTGGAGGATCTCTTTTTCTTCGAGCTCGACCATGGTGAGTAGTTATCAGTTATTAGTCGTCAGTTGTCAGTTCTTAGGCTTCCGTGAACTGAAAACTGAAAACTGATCACTGAGAACTCGTCATTCCTCCTCCCCCTTCACCGACAGCTCATACTCCTTCTCGCGCTGATCGGGAACCCGCGGCAGCACGACCTCCAGCAGCCCGTCTTTGAGCCTCGAGCGCGCCTGGTGCGTATTGACCGCGCGCGGCAGAGGAACGGACTTCACGAAACCGCCGAAATACCGCTCCATGCAGAAGAAACGGATTCCCTCGCGTGTTCGGATGCGTCCCTTTTTCTGTCCCTTGACCGTGAGCACGCGGCCGCGAATCGTGACGCGCACGTCGGCCGCTTCGACCCCGGGCAGCTCGATCAACACCCGGAGGGCCTCGCCGTCGTCCAGGACGTCGACGCTCGGGTCCCACGCCGACACGCTTGCTCCCACACCGCGGTTTGCCTCGACGAAAGCCGCGAAGAGGCGGTTCAACTCGCTCTGCAGCCGGGAGAGCTCGACCATGGGCCCGTAGAGTTTAGCTGTGCGTTTCATGAAAACTCCGGGACTCGGTACTCGGAACTCGGGACTAGATCGCCCAACGACGCAACGCTTCGAGTCCCGAGTCCCGAATCCCGAGTCCCGCCCCTCATGCTTTCGTCTCCGCGCGTCCGATCAGATTCTTGAGCTCCAGCAGGAACTCGTCGACATCCTCGAACTTCCGGTACACGGAGGCGAAGCGGACGTAGGCAACCTTGTCCAGCTCCCGGAGACGGTCCATGACGAGCGCGCCGACTTGCGTCGTCGAGACCTCCCGCTCTTCGCTGTCGTGCAGGTGGCCTTCGATCTCGTCCACGATGGCGTCGAGGCGGGCGGGGGGCACGGGACGCTTCTCGCAGGCCTTCACCAGCCCGGCGTACAGCTTCTTGCGATCGAAACTCTCCCGCCTCCCGTCCTTCTTCACGACCATGTAAGGAATCTGCTCGATCGTCTCGTAGGAGGTGAAGCGCCGCCCGCAGCCGACGCACTCCCGGCGCCGGCGAATGACTTCTCCTTCGCGGCTCTCGCGCGAATCGACGACCCGGTCGTCGCCGGAGCCGCAGAAAGGACATTTCATGCGGGCCGGGACTCTCGTGCTGCGCAGCGGAGCGCCGCTTCGCAGAGCAGGGGACTCTCGTGCTGCGCAGCGACCTTCTTGCGCCCGCCGAAGCGGGCTTCGCGAAGGCGGGTTCGCTGCTTCGCAGAGCAGGACGGGACTCCGGACTCGTGGGGCACGTCGATATCTTCCCCTGTCTTGGCATTTCCGTCCACTCTCAGCGGCCCGCTAGCCCTGTCCCGCGTCCCGCGCCCCGCGGTCCTCGCCCTCGGCGAGTTTTTCGGCGGCCCGTGCGAGCGCCCTCTCTTTGCCAGAGAAAAGGAGGAGAGCCACGCCGATTCCCGTGATCAACACGAAAGAGGTGAGCCAGGCGACGATGGCCACTCCCTTGGCGGCGTACTCACCCACCGCGAAAACCTTCTTGAGCGTTTCGGCGACCGCGGCCTGGTAGGAGCCCAATCCTCCGGGGGTCGGCACGGCCAGACCAAGGACGGCCGCCGCCGTCACGATGTAGGAGGCCGAGAGGGGAAGATCCAGGCGAAAGGCGCGCAGCACGCTATAGATTTGCAGGTTGATCACCAGCCACATAGCCAGAGAACCCGCCGTAATCGCGGCCAGCAAGCCCGGACTCTTGAGCGAGGCCAGACCATCGATGAAGGTTACGGCGAACGCCTCCACGCGAGGCTGGATCCGCGCGGGAAGCCGCCGCCAGATTTTTTCGAAGAACCGCTCGGTGGCCGCGCGCCGAAACACGGCGAAGATCGTCACGAGCACGAGCGCCACCAGGACCGCCGCAGGAAGAATCCCGATCAAGCCGAGCGATGCCCGACGGGACGGCTCGAGCCAGAGCGCCAGCAGAAGGTAGAAGATCACCGAGGCGCCGTCGAAGACCCTCTCGAGGGCCACCGAGGCGAGCAACGGAGAGAAGGGGAGCTTTTCCGAGCGAGCCAGGATCGCAGGCCTCAGGACTTCGCCCACCTTTCCCGGCAGATTGTTCGCGGCAAAGCCGATGGCCGTCGCCCGAAAGGCCGGGAAAATCGGAACGCGGGCCAACGGCCGCAGGAACCACGTCCAGCGGATCGCGCGGAGCACAAACGTCGTCAGACCCAGGACGAGGCTCGCTCCCAGCCACCCCGGGGACGCCGACAGGATGTGGGCCTTCAGCTCTCGGGCGTCTAAGCCCCGAAAGAAGAAATAGAGCAAAACCGCGGTCAAACCCAGAGAGATCGCGATCTTGCCGGCGTGGGACCTCATTTGGTGTTTTTGGGGATTTTCCAACCCCTTTTAGCACTTCGGCGGACGTTTTGCCTAAAAAAATGAGGCTAAGGTGAGACGCCGCTTGACTTTCCATCGAGATTTTCACATTCTTTTCTTAAATTTTCGGGGAGGATTGCGCATGTCCAGGAAGGCGCCCACGCTTCTGGCCCTTTTCCTAGGCCTCGGGTGGCTATCGACCGCATCGGCGGGCGCGGATGTCATCGGCGCGATCGATACGCCCACCGCGAACCAAAGAGTATCGGGCGTCGTCCGCGTCTCCGGCTTCGCGCTGGACTTCAACCCCATCGACAAGATCGAGATCTTAGTCGACGGCGTGATCGTCAATCGGGCCGACCTGAACATCCCCCGGGCGGATGTCCTGGAAGTCTTTCCGAACTATTTCAACAGCCCCACCCAAAAGCCGGGATTCCTCTCGGCCTTCCTCGCGCGCAACTATTCGAGCGGGCTCCACTCGTTGACGGTCCGCGTGACCGAATCGTCGGGAGCCGTTACGCTGCTCGGGCCGATCACGGTTGTCGTCGATAACACCGTGAACCAGGCGCCTTTCGGCTTCATCGACATTCCCAGCGCGAACGTCGTCGAGGGAGCGAGCGGCTCCTTTCCGATCCAGGGCTGGGCGCTCGACGACGAGGACATCGATCACCTCGACTTTCTCGTCGACGGCCTGATCGTCGCCGGGGCGGTGGGACGAGGCAGACCGAGCACGGCGAACTTCGGCACGACTCGGCCGGACGTCTATGCCGCGTTTCCGGACTTTCCCGGCCCGGCGCCGCGGTCTCTCTACTCCGGGTTCATCGCCAACGTCGATACGACCCGCTTCCTGAACGGCATTCACATCTTCTCTGTTCGGGCGACGGACAATCGGGGCCTGTCGGCGCTGATCGGGACTCGAACCGTCCAAATCGAGAACAACGGCGCCAATCTCGCGCCCTTCGGCCGCATCGATTTTCCGCTGGACAAGGCCTCGATTCTCTGCACGGGCACCTTCACCCAGTCGCCGGGCCCGGGCGTTTGCCCGTCTCCCTGTACGCCCGGACCTCCCACACCCGGATTCCCGGGATTGATTCCGAACATCGTGAAGGGATGGGCCCTGGACACCGGAGCGCGGCTCGACAAGGGTCAGGTCGCGTACGTGGAGCTGCTGATCGACGGGGTGATCATCGCCAACACCCGGCGCGACTGCGTCCTCGTCGGAGGAACTCCAACCAACTGCTACGGGGTCAACCGGCCCGATGTCGCCGCGCTCTTCCCCGGCTATGTCAACGCGGATAACGCCGGCTTCAACTTCATCTTCGCCCTGGAGCGCGATCCCGGCAACGGTATCTTCGACATCCTGGTTCCCGGCTTGAACGGAACGCAGATCGTCGGTGCGATCGTCGGCGGCAAGCACACGCTGGCGGTTCGCGTCGGAGACGACGCGGCGACCGTGGTGCAGATCGGCGCGATGTCGTTCGACGTGGTCTGCGACGTCAACACGAACGACATTCCAGCGATCGGATTCATCGACAATCCCGCTGTGTATCAGTTCATCAACGGGATCTTCCCCTTCTACGGATGGGCCTTCGATCGCGACGGCATTCGGACGACCGGGGGCGTTGTTGACGGCATCGAGATCGACATCGACGGCCAGGTCATCACGCGCACCAACAACAGCCTGTTCCGCCCCGACGTGCCCGCGAACGACCCCCGTGTGAACACCGCGTTCGTCGGCTGGCTTTTCAACGTCGATACGACCAAGCTGACCGACGGGGAGCACGAAGTCGTCGTCTACGTCTTTGACGGCGTTGCGGGGCACATCCGGACAGAGATCGGCCGGAAGAAGTTCGTGGTGCAGAACAACACGGTGATCAAGCAGTAAAGCAGTCGGTAGTCGGTAGTCGACAGTCGACAGTCGACAGTCGACAGTCGACAGCGATAGGAAAGCAAGGGCCCGCCGGGAGGCGGGCCTTTTTCATTTACTGCGAGTCTCGAGCCGCGGACTTCTGGCCGTGGACCCGCCTCTTCAACCGGCGCGCCCAATCTCCTAGCAGGGTACCGGCCGGCAGCGCCTTTCCGAGTCCGGCCTTGAGGCGGGGGCCCGCCCGTTCCTTCCAGTTCCAGAGGCGCGTCTTGAGCCCGGGGTGGCGGCGCAGGTCTTCCAGGGTCCGGCCGAGCTCGGCGTAGAAGGCTTCGTCCCCCCGGAAGTAGATGTTCTTCAGCCAGCACGCGCCGTGCTCCACGCACTGCCGCCGGATGACGCGATGGCGATCGGGCTCATAGACCGCTTTGTCGCCTGCGAGGAGAACTTCTCGCTGCTCCTCCCGCAGTCGCCGGAACGATGGTCCGTTCCAGTGGTCCACGAAGCGGCCGTTTAAGGCATTTCCAAGCGGAGCGTAGTCGGGAAGCATGAGCAGGCAGCAGGGATAGAGATCGCCGTTGCCGCGAATCGTGGCGGTGTACCAGCCGAAGAAACACTGTCCGTTCTTCTCCTGAAAGCTCGGAGCCATCGGAAACAGCGAGGTCTCGGCCGGATATGCCTGCTCCGCCTTGATGGCCGCGACCATCGCGTTCCATTCGTGGATGGGGAAGTACATCTGGAGGAGCCCTGCTTCCCGGTCCCGAAGCAGGATCTCCTCGAGCAGCGGGCGCAGGGCCTCCCCATCCTGGGGGCCGAGAAGGATCTCGGGGTCGATGCGCTGCCCGGGAATGTCCAGCACCAGACTGACCGCGATCCGGTCGGGAGACAGGGAACGCCCGAGCTCGTACATGCGCGGCAGGTCCTTCAGGTTTCGCCGATCGATCAGGAATTGAACGACGACCGCCGGATATGCCGACGAGCCCCGCGCTTCCAGGAGGCCCCGGACATTCTTCAGCACCTGATCGAACACCGCTGGTTTGACCTGCATCATGCGGGCGTAGTCCGCGGCGTCCGCCGCGTTCAACGAGACGACCACCTCCCGCGCGCGATACTCCGTCAGGCGCCGGGCGATCTCCGGGGTAAGCAGGGCCGCGTTGGTCGTCAGGTTGTCCACCACGACTCCGCGAGCCTGGAGATGGTCGAGCACCCGGCCAAAGTCCCGGTGCGCGAGCGGATCGCCGCCGCCGGACATGCGGACGGACTTCAACCCGTTCCCGGCGAGCTCGTCGATGAGACGGACGAGGTGTTCGTAGGAGATCTGCTGCTTGGTCCGGACGTCCTGCTGGTTGCAGAAGTAGCAGGCCACGTTGCAGCGGTCGGTGATATCGATTTCGGCATGCGCCGGCCCGCGCGTGGCACTTCCCGAGCGGATAGCCTCGAGAATCTCTTTCTTACGAGCCGCGTCGATCTCCGCCCAGCCGTGGGAGTCGCGCATGAGGCAGGTGGTAGGTGGTGGGTGATAGGTGGTAGTGACCGGGGACTCCGCCTACGACCTACGACCTACCACCTTCCCGTCAGGCTCCCGTCTTCGACGCCCGCGAGGGGCTCGTCTTCTTGGGCAGCGCCGCGATGCGGGCGGCCTCGTCGAACATCGTCAAGGCCTTCTGCACCTGCTGGTCCCCGCTGACCTGAACGCGCCGGCCCGCCTCCAGTCCGAACTTCGAGTTGGCGACTTCCACGCGCAGAGCGAGGTCGACGATGTTGCGGTTCGGGTCTTCGTTGTACTGACGGAGCAGCTCCTCCGCGGTCGAGTAGCCTGATTTCTCGGCGAAACGGAAGAGGTCCTCGCGCAGGGCCGGCGTCACCGTGATGTCCTGCTGGACTTGCGGATGGCGGCTCAACCAGTCGACGGCGAAGTTGAACAGGATGTTGCGCCCGAGCAGCTGGCTCAAGAGCTTCGAATCGCCGAAATTGTTCTTCACCAGGACGTCCGGCGTGATCCCCCCGGCGGCGTAGACGATTCGTCCGGCGTCGGTATAGAAGGGCTGGCCCGTCTTGCGCGATTCGTCCCCGTTTTTGTTGGCGTCCGGAGAGTCCGGATCCGTCGGGTTGACGTACGCGAGCAGGTCGGAAAAGTCGCGCTGAATCCAGCGGCCGGATGGCGTGTAGTAGCGCGCGGTGGTCAGAGCCAGGCCGGCCCCGTAGGGGAGGGTATAGACGCTCTGGACCAGTCCCTTGCCCCAACTCCGCTGGCCGACCAGGAGGCCCCGGTCGTGGTCCTGGATCGCGCCGGCGACGATCTCCGAAGCCGATGCGGAGCCGCGGTTGACCAGAACGACGAGCGGCCGGTCGAAGTGAACGCCCTCTCCCGGCGCGTAGAAGTCCTGCGCGGAAGAATTCGTACGGCCCCGGGTATAGACGACTTTCGATCCCTTCGGCAGGAAGATGTCGGACACATCCACCGCCTGATCGAGAACCCCTCCGGGGTTCCCGCGCAGGTCGAGCAGCAGGCGCTTCATTCCCAGCTTTTCGAGCTTCTCGATCGCGGAGGCCAGCTCGCGGCTGGAGGTATGCGTGAAGTCGCGCAGCAGGATGTACCCGGTCTCCGGAGCGACGAGGAAGGCATAGGGGACCGACAGGGTCGGGATTTCCGCGCGGGTAATCGTCATTCGGATCGGCTCGTCGAGGCCGGGCCGGCGGATCGTGATCGTGACCTGGCTTCCTTTCGGGCCGCGCAGCTTCTTGACGACCTCGTCGGTCGAGGCGTCCTCTTTGATCTCTTCATCCTCGATCGCGCTGATGATGTCGCCGGCCCGCACCCCCATCTTGTAGGCGGGAGTCCCTTCCATCGGGGCGATGACCGTGATGCGGCCCATCCGCTTCTGGATCTGGATGCCGAGGCCAAAGAAGGAGCCGGCCTGCTTCTCTCTCATCGCCGCGTAGTCGTCCGGCTCGAGGAAAGCGGTGTGCGGATCCAGGCGGCCGAGCATGCCGTGGATCGAGGCATAGACGAACTTTTCAGGGCCCATGGGTTCGGGCGCCCACTCCGCGAGGGTCGTCAGGATGTCGGCGTACTCGTCTAAGGACGGAGTCTCGCGCTCCGGGGCAGCCAGGAGCTTGTTGCCGACCGCGCCCCCCACGAGAGTAGCGGCGGCCAGCAGCGCCAGGGCGACGAGGAGTCGGGAGCGGGGCTGGGTCAAGAGATCCTCCTGTTCCGATCCAGGAAACAAACCATTCTGACATGGCCGCCGCAAAAGTCGTACCTGGATTCACCCGCCCCTCGGCCCAAACGGCGTAGAATCCCCGTCGGAGGAAACATGTTCGGCTCCATCGGCATGCCCGAATTAATTCTGATTTTCATTGTGGCGCTGCTTGTGTTTGGGCCCAAGAAGCTGCCCGAGATCGGAAAGTCGATCGGCAAAGGGCTCGCGGAGTTCAAGCGGGCCTCCGACGACCTGAAGAAAACGATCGAAACCGAGATGGAGCAGGCCAAGGCCGAGGTTTCGTCCGTCAAGGAATCGATCGCGCAGACCCCCACGGGCCCCCGGCCGGTCGAGGCCGCCCCGCCGGAGTCTTCCGCGGCGCCTCCAGCGGACGCCGCCGCCGCCGAGATCGACTCCCGGCCGATTCACCCCGCTTGAGCAAGCTCATTCCCCGCCGGCTGGCGGAGCCCGCGAAGAGCGGCGAGGGGGAAGACGATCTCCCGCGGATGGGCTTTTTCGAGCATCTGGAGGAGCTGCGCAAGCGCATCCTTGTCTGTCTCGCGGCGGTCTTCGTTCTCTTCTTCGTCGCCTGGGCCTTCGCGCCGCAACTCTTCGAGTTCCTCGCGGCGCCGCTGCGCAAGGTCCTTCCTCCCGGTCAGAACCTCTCCTATACAACGCTGACCGAGCCGTTCCTGATGTATTTCCGAGTCGCCCTGTTCGCGGCGATCATCGGTGCCTCTCCCGTCATCCTCTGGCAGATCTGGCTCTTCGTCGCACCGGCGCTCTACCGGAAAGAGAAGAAGTACGTCCTTCCCTTCATCCTGGGCGGCGTGTTCTTCTTCCTGGCCGGCTGCGCCTTCGGTTACTACGAGGCATTTCCGCTGGTGGTCGGCTTCTTAGTCGGAGTGGGAAAGAATTTCAATGCCGTCATCACGATCAACGAATACCTCTCCACCGCCAGCAAGATCATCATGGGACTGGGACTCTGCTTCGAGACTCCGATCCTGATCTTTTTTCTCGCGCGGATGGGCATCGTCTCGGAGAAGTGGCTTCTGGCCAAGTTCAAGTACGCGGTCCTGATCATCTTCATCATCGCGGCCATCATCACGCCCACGCCGGACGTGGCGACTCAATGCGTCTTCGCGCTCCCGATGATCCTGCTGTATCTGCTGGGAATCGCGATTGCGTGGGTGTTCCGGAAACGGAGCGCGTAGGCCGGGACTCGGGACTGGGGACTGGGGACTTGGTTCGAATCAGCTCTTTCGAGTCCCGAGTCCCGAGTCCCGAGTCCCGAGTCTTCTGTTCCGCGCCAGCACCATCTCGATGAACTCCCGCGCGGCGCCCCGGCCACCGCACCGTTTGAGGACGACCTGGGCCGCCTTGCGGGCGGCGGGGGTCGCGTCGGCGGGGCATGCGGAGAAGCCGGCGACCTCCAGCATCGGCAGATCCGGCTCATCGTCACCCATCGCCGCGGTCTCGCTCGGATCGAGCTTCCAGCGACGGCAGAGCCGCTCGTAGGGGGCCTGCTTTTCGTGCTGCCCCTGGATGCAGGCATGGACTCCGAGATCCCGCGCGCGCGCCGACGTGGCCCGGGAAGTGCGTCCCGAGATCCAGGCCACCTTGAGGCCCGCCGCGATGGCCTTTCGCGTCCCATGGCCGTCCTTGGTATCGAAGACCTTGAACTCCGTCCCGTCGCCGGCGAGGTAGATGCGGCCGTCGGTCAGGACGCCGTCGACGTCGAAGAAGAGGGCTTTGATCAGGCCGTTTCTCTTCAGGGCTCTTGTCCGTCTGTGAGTCACCGAATCGCTCGGTGACCCAAGCTGACAGCTGACAGCTGACAGCTGACAGCCATCAACTGATACCGGCCGACAACAAATCGTGCAGATGCAGCGCCCCTGTCAGGCGCCGGTTCTCGTCCACGACGAAGAGGGAGGTAATCTTGGCTTCCTCCATGAACGCGAGAGCCGTGGAGGCGAAGGTCTCCGGATCGATCGTCTTGGGCCGCGCGTGGAGGCACTCGCGGGCCGTGCGCGAGAGAAGACCCAAGTCGGTCTCGATCAACCGCCGCAAGTCGCCGTCGCTGATGACGCCCAAAAGCTCACCTTTTTCATCGACCACCGCCGTGATCCCCATCATCTTTCGCGACATCTCGTGAACCGCCTCCGCCATCGGCGTGTCGCGCTCGACACGGGGGATCCGATCTCCCGTTCGCATCAGGTCGCGAACCTTCAGGAACCGCCTGCCGAGCTCGCCCCCCGGGTGGAGCGCCGCGAAATCAGCCTCTCCGAACCCTCGCATCTCCGAGAGGACCATGGCCAGCGCGTCCCCGACGGCGAGCATCGCGGTCGTCGATGCGGTCGGCGCGAGATTCAAGGGACAGGCTTCGCGAGAGATCGCGACGGAGAGGACATGGTCGGCGGCTTTCGCGACGGCGGAGCCCGGTACTCCGGTCATCGCGATCGTGCGGATCTTGCGCGAGCGGGCGAACTCGAGCAGGCGGACGACTTCCGCCGTCCTTCCCGAATGTGACAGCGCGAGAACGAGATCGCCTTCGACCAGCATTCCCAGATCCCCGTGCGAAGCCTCTGCCGCGTAGAGAAAGTAGGCCGGAGTACCGGACGACGCGAGCGTCGCCGCGATCTTCTGCCCGACCAGGCCCGACTTGCCGAGCCCCGTCACACAGAGCCGGCCGCGCATCTCCGCGATTTCCCGTACGGCCTGCTCGAAGGAGGCTCCGAGGTTGCCGATCTGCTCCCGGACAGAGTCCGCCTCGATCTGAAGGACACGCCGCGCCGTTTCGAGAATCACGGCGGTATCTTATTCGAGGGTTTTGCTCGAGAGCGAAGTTGTCAGTTATCAGTGATCAGTTTTCAGTTTCAATACGGGAAATCGGGTTCAGAACTGAGAACTGAGAACTGAAAACTGAGAACTGAGAACTCGAAACTACTTCAGCACGATCTCTTCGATGAACGACAGCGCCCGCGGATCATTGGACTGTCCGAGCCAGAAGATCGCCTGCTTGCGCACTTCGGGGTTTCGGTTCGTCCGCGCGACCTGGATCAGCTGCGGGATCCCTTCGTCCTTGGGAAGCTGCGAGAGGGCGAAGACGGCCTTGCGTTTCACCTCCGTCTCCGGGTCCTCGGCAATGGCGTCGCGAATCGCGCCGACCGCCTTGTGCCCGGCCTTCTGAGCCAACCAGAAGAGCGCCTGGCTGCGAACGCGGGACGAGGAGTCGTTTCGGGCCATCCCGATGAGTGTATCCACGGCTTCCCCCTCGGAGCTCTGCGAGAGCGCGAACGTGACGTGGCGGCGCAGGTCGTCGGAAGAATCTTTCTGGGCGAGACCCTTCAGGATGAGGTAGCCGGCCCGGCCCCGGGCATTGCCGAGCCAGAAGGCGGCCTGCTGGCGCACGCGATCCGGCTGGCCGGGAGCCACGAACCGTTGGAGGGCCGCGTCCGCCGCCGCGTCTTCGTGCATCGCGATGGCGGAGAGGGCCGGTTCTCCGGAGTGCTTGCCGGGCTTGCGCCCGAGATCCGACTCGTGGACCAGGGGCTCGAGAAAGGCGACGCTTTCCGCCGCGGAGACGCCGGTCAACCAGATCACGGTCGCCCCTTCGGCCTCCAGGGCGCAGTCCTGAGAGAACGTGCGTAGGCGAGTGAGCCTGCTCCCTTCCAGGCGCGCGAAGAGAAGCAGCCTGTCGCCGGTATCATGGTCGATGCAATCGCCCGAGTCCGAGTCGAAGAAGCCGGAGTTGCGGTTCTCGCTCTCCAGATAGCAGCGGCCGCCGCAGGGGGACTTCTCCGCGGCGTCCGTCGTGCCGAAGCAGCAGACGTGCCGGCGGCCGATCATCGGCACGTCCCAGGCCGCCCAGACCCGTGCCGGGGAAGCGCGTAACAATCTATTTATTGTAGCGCCGAGGCCGCCAGACGCGGCCTCGGACCGCAGCCTGGCGTTTGCGATCCTCGTGGCCTGCCCGTAGGCGGCGTTCGCGACAAGCAAAGAAAGCGCCGCCAACGCGAATCCGCGCAAGATCCTCATGGGTTCCTCACTCGTGGTTTCCTCACTCGTCGCTCGTCACTCGTCACTCGTTTCCTTTGATCGACACCGGCCCATTGACCGTCGAGAGGCGAACGACCGTTTGCGTGTCTCCGAACTCGACTGACCGCGACTCGTCTTCCCAGGTGCGGCGAGCCTGCGCGCAGGCAGCCGCCCGGCAGTTGAAGGGAGAGTGTCCCGCCGACTCGATACGGGTCCCGCTCCGATAGTTTTCCGGAATCCGGACGGACAGGGGGCCATTGACGGCGTGCGCGTCGAGCCCCGCGCCGTCCCAGCGGCTTCCGGCCAGATCGATCGAGATCGGACCGTTCTGTGTGTGCAGCTTGAGCCGGCCAGAGCCACCACGCAGGCTGATCGGCCCGTTGGAAGCCTCGGCGTCGAGCTCTCCGCTGCAGTCGCCGACGGAGATCGGGCCATTCTTCGCCCGCGCCTCCACGCGGCCCGAGAGCTCTTTCAACGAGAGCGGCCCATTGGACGTTCGCGCGCGCACGGCGCCCGACAGAGCCCGAACGGCGATCGGCCCGTTGCTCGCCTCGACATCGACGGCCGTCCCGCGCGGCGCCTCGACCAGCAGGTACACGAGCCAGTCGCCATTGTCCGGGCCGCTCGTGGAAACCTGCCCGTCGGCCCCGAGCGAAACCGAAACGCGGGAGAGATCCTCTGCCAGGCGAGCCGCCTTGCAGGCGCGGATCGTCACGTCGCTCCGGTCCCCGCCCGTGACGTACAGGCCGGAGCTTGCGGGCATTCGCATCACCAGCGGATGGGAAGGAGCCGGCGCCGCGAGCTGCTCCTCTGCCCGCGCGGCCTCGAAGTCGTCGAACTGGACTCGAATCTGCCCGCAATCCTGGATCGGGCGATCGTCGCTCGTCGAGACGTTGATGTTGTGACCTCCATAGCGATGCTCGCCGGCAATCCCCGCGGCGCTCCAGGCACTCGCGATCAAGATGGTCCCGAAAATCATGGTCCGGTTCATCTGTTCCTCCCTCGTCTGTCGTCTACCGTCTACCGTCTGCCGTCCGTCATTTATTGAGAATCTCGATCAGGTAATCCGTCGCTTCCTTGTCGTGCATCACCGAAAGCTTCTGGACGATCTCCTGCTTCCACTCCCTGTCCTTTTCCACGCGCGCGAGCTCGACCAACGCGTGGGCGTTGTTCTGCACGAAGAGGCCTTGCAGGGCCGCCCGCCTGGCTTCGGGATCCTTGTCGCCCCGGTAGATGGAGAGCAGCATCTCTCCGGTGCGCGTGCGCCCCAGAAGGCCGAGCTTCTTGATTGCGCTGTGCCGCAGCTCCGGATCCTTCTCGTTGCGGGCGAGCTCGGAGATGTGCTCCGCGTCTCCCGCCACGAACATCCCCTGGACGATCGCGTCTTTTACTTCGCGGTCCGGTTCGGTCCGGTAGAGGTCCCAGAGCTCCTGGCGAGCCCCCATGACTCCGAGCAGCCGCGCCGCGGCGGCGCGCAGGCGCGAGTCCTTCTCGGTTCTGGCCGCGGCAAGGACGCGCTCGCGGTCACCGGCGGTCATGAAGCTTTTCAGGATCCGCTCGCGCGCTTCGACGCTGGGGTTCGAAGCGTAGATCTCCGCCAGGATCTGGCGGCTTTCTTTCCCGCCGAAGAGACCGAGGTACCTGATGGCCTTTTCCTGGAGGCCGGGATTGGATTTGCCCCGGGCGATTTCGGCCACCATCTGCCGCGCCTGGGCGGATCCGCTCTGAGCGAGGACGAAGAGAGCCCGCTCCTTCATCTTTGGCGTCTGAGGCCCCTGCAGGATCTTCTGGAGCAGCGGAAGCGCCCTCTCCGGGTCGGAGTTGACCAGGCTGTTGATCGCAATGAGCTTCAACTCGTCGTCGCTCTCGGATTCCGGCCGCGCGTTTCGCCCTGCTGCCTCGACCTCGAGCGCGGCGGCGTCATTGGTCCAACGGCCCTTCGGAAAGCGCCGTTTGAGCTCGGCGATCGTCGCCACGGCCTCGTTGCGGCGGCCGAGCTTGGTTTCCGCGTACGCCTTCCAGTAGAGAGAACCTTCCGTCCGATCGCCGCTCAAGCGGGCCGCCTCGGTGAACGCCTCGAGCGCCCGCTCCCAGTGCCCCTCGTCCAGGGCGTCGCTGCCTCGCTCGTAGAGGGACTCCTGGCGGGAGTTGCCCTCGTCATCGTTGCCGATGTCGGGCATCGCCACGACCGCGGCGGAAGCCGACAGAGCGAGCAGCAGCCCGAGAGAAGCCCACGCGAATCGCTGACGGATCATTTCGTCTCCTTTAGAGCGACTGAGAACGGTTTGCGCCGGGCGCCTGGCCGTTTTCGCCGGCGCGGACGCGGGTGTCGAGCACATGGATCTTGAAGAGAACGCCCTCGCTCTCGATGCGTCGGCGCAGCGCCTCGCGCGACTCGGCCGAGACCGGCCCGTGCGCCATCTCGATCAACACGCGTTCGAGCTCGTCCAAGACGCCCGCGACGGCCGGATCACCCGACCTCGCCGCCGTCTGGCGATAGAGGCGGTTGTCCGCAAGCAGGTTGCGCGCGCGTTCCCGGGTCCGCTCGGAGGCGCCGGCGGAGGACTCGGAGTTGACGAAGTCGAGCAGCACGACTTCCGAGCGTTCCAGATGATCGCCGACGGCCACCAGCAGGATCCGCTCCCGCACGGGCCCCGGGCTCGGCTGCGGCGCGCGCTGGCTCGTGAGCCGCCCGATCAGAAACGCGCCGATCAGCAGAGCCGCGATCGCGGCGGCGCGGACGAAACTCGCGGGCGCAAGGAGAGAATGTCTCCGAGGGCGAGCCGGGTCCGTCAATTTCGGGGCGAGCCGCCTCCAGACCTCGCGCCCGTACGCCTCGTCTCGATCCGGCACCGAAGGGGGAGGGACTGCTTCCAGGAACAGGCGCATCCGGGAGAGTCTCGACTGGCAGCGCTCGCAGGCGCCCGCGTGCGCGGCCGACCGGGTCGGTTCTCCCCAGACAAGCAGAATCAAGTCTTCGTCGCTGGCGTGTCTCATCGAAGCTCCGTCGAAAGAGGCGCAAGCTCGCGCCGCAGCTTCGAGACGGCGCGAAAAACGCAGTTCTTGGCCGCGCCCGCGCGAACCCGCAGCGTTTGCGCGATCTCGGCGATGGGTCTGCCCTCGAAATGACGCAGGACGAACGCCGTTCTCTCCATCGGGGAGAGCCGCGTCAGGGCGGCGGCGACCCGGCGGCCGGTCTCGGAGGCTGCGGCCAGCCGTTCCGGGCCCGGAATCGAATCGCCTGCCTCGTCCCTTGCCTGCGTCCGCACCTCGTCCAACTGCTCGACGCGGTCGGCGCGGAGCAGCCGGCGGCGCGCCAGGTCCATGGCGCAATTGGAGGCGATCCGGTGGACCCAGGTCAGAAACTGTGACCTCTCCTCGAATCTCGAAAGGCCTCGGTATGCTCGCAAGAAAGTCTCCTGGACCACGTCTTCAGCGTCCTCCTCGTTACCGGTCAGCCGGTAGGCCAGCTGGAACACCCGATGGCTATGCCTCTCCACCAGCTCCCGGAAGGCCTCCCGATCGCCGGCCCGCGCCCGCGCCACGGCCTCGGCGTCGTTTCCTTCCATCCAGTTCAGTTAGACGTTAAGGGGCTGAAAAGGTTAGGTCGGACTTAACGCCGCTCCCTCCGCTTTAGCGATAGGAGTGGGGGAGTGGGGGAGTGGGAGAGGGGGAGTGGAAGAGGCCGGCTTGGATCACCCACTCACCCCCTCTCCCCCTCACCCCCTCCGCTTCTCAGATCGGACGGTGGGCGAATCGGGCAGGGGACGATGGCGGCCAAGATCTCTCATCTCGCATCGAGGATCTCCCGAATCTTCTTGCCGAGCTGGAGGGGCGTGAACGGCTTTTGAAGGAAGTGGGTCCCCGCGTCGAGGTTGCCGTGCCGCACGACCGCGTCGTCGCTATACCCGGAAATGAACAGAATCGGAATCTCCGGTTTCAGCTCTTGAATCTGGTGTGCGAGATCCCTGCCGGAGAGGCCCGGGAGCATCACGTCCGTAATGAGGAGATCGATCACCCCCGAGTGCTCCCGGGCGTGAGCAAGCGCCGCGGCGGGGTCGGCCGCCGAGAGGACCTTGTACCCTTGAAGCCGGAGCAGCTTCTCGACGAGGCTTCGCACCTCGCGCTCGTCCTCGACGAAGAGGATCGTCTCCGAGCCGCTCGCCGAGGTCGCCGTGCGGGACGTCTCGGATACGGAGAGAGGGGCATCGACCCGGGGCAGATAGACTTTGAAGGTGCTCCCGGCGCCGGTCTCGCTGTAGACCCAGATGTAGCCGCCGCTCTGCTTGACGATGCCGTACACCGTCGAGAGCCCCAGGCCCGTTCCCTCGCCGCGCGGCTTGGTGGTGAAGAAAGGCTCGAAGAGGCGGGTCTGGATTTCCGGCGGGATCCCGACGCCCGTGTCCGTGACGGCGAGAAGACTGTAGTCGCCGGACTGGACGGGGAAGTCCTTTCGCCAATGACTGCCGTCGAGCTGCGTGTTGCGAGTCTCGATCGTCAGCCGTCCTCCGCGTGGCATCGCGTCCCGAGCGTTGATCGCCAGGTTCAGCAGGACCTGCTCGATCTGACCCGGATCGGCCAGGACATGCCAGAGGTCGGGAGCCGGCGAGAAGGACAGCTCTATGTTCTCGCCGATCAACCGCGAGAGCATCCGGGTAAGGTTGCGGACCACCTCGTTCAGATCGAGCACCCGGGGCTCCAGGACTTGCCGACGCGAGAAGGCCAGCAGCTGCTTCGTCAGTGCGGTCGCCCGCTCGCCGGCCTTCAGGATCTCCTCCACGTTTTCGCGCCGCGAGTCTCGCTCGGGCAGCTCGGTCAAGAGCAGCGAGCTGTAGCCCTGGATCGCGGTGAGCATGTTGTTGAAGTCGTGGGCCACGCCGCCGGCGAGCCGGCCGATCGCGTCCATCTTCTGAGACTGAACCAGCCTCTGCTCGAGCTCCCGCTGCTCGGTCACGTCGCGCGCGATGCCGATCACGCCGATGACGGTTCCCTTTTGATCGAGCACGGGCCGGCGCAGGACCGCCAGAAGCCGCTTCTCTTTGTCCGGCTCCTGGATCTCTTCCAGTGTGGAGCCGGCGAAAATCCCCTCCAGAGCCGCTCGGTCCTCTTTCTCATACCGTTCTGCTCGATCGGCGGGAACGAGGTCGCGAGCGGTGCGGCCGATGACTTCCGCCGCCGGCCGCGCCAGGATTCGAAGCATTCCGGCATTGACCGCGACGTACCGAAGCTTTTCGTCCTTGATCCAAACCGCGTCTCCGAGGGCATCAAGCAACGCCGTCCGGTGTGCTCGAGCAAGTGCGAGCTCCCCCTCGCACGCGCGCAACTTCTCCTCGGGCGAGCGCAGCTCTTCCGCGCGCCGGACGTCGCCGGTCGAATCGGACTTGTTCAACGCCGCTCCGGCGAGGAGCGGTCAACAATCGCGTGGCGGCACTTCATCGAGATACTCACCTCCAAAGGTGAAGTGGCGATTCGGCGGCGTTTCTTGGACAGTCTTTCGAAAAAAAGTTTGGCCTGGCCATGCGAGCAGGCGCAAATCGGGCGTGAGCGACCTGGAGTCGGGTAGACTAACCCCGCACAAACCCGGTTCACTCAGAAACTTATCGATGGAAGCGCGCCAGACCACCCGGCAAGTCGTCGAGACGGTCCTCCTCGACCCTCACGAGCGCTACAAGCTGGCGGCGTTCGCCTATGCCCGATTCGGCATAGGCAAGCAGGACGTCGAGGACCTGCTCCAGGATACCGCCTTGGATCTCCTGCGCCAGCGGCAATACGTCCACAGCCCGCAGGGTTACCTGTTCACGGTCTTTCGGAAACGCTGCGTCCGTTTCTTCCGGGACCGCAACGCGACCGGAGTGGCGGTCGAGGTCAAGGAAACGTTACTCGATCCGGCTTCCCATCCAGCGGAGCTGGAGAAGTCCGACAAGACCCTCGCCGTCCGCCAGGCTCTTTGCCGTATCTCGTCGGTGTGCCGGAAGCTTCTCGCCGCCCACTACATCGAAGGACGAAGCCTCCATGAGACCGCCAACGCCATGGCCCGCGCCTCGTCGGGTGTCGGGAATACAATCAACCGTTGTCTGAAGAGACTGCGTGCATGCTTGAACTGAACACGCCCCACCTCGACGACTTCACCCTTCTGCGCTACGTGGCAGAGGACCTGGACGACTCGGAGCGAATGACGGCGGCGGGTCATCTTCGGGCATGCGGCGCCTGCCGAAGGACGGTCGTCGAGATCGCGGAGCTCGACCGGGACCTGAAAGGGATCGCAGCGAATCCCGAAACCAGGGGCGACTTTGCATTGGGAAACCTCCCCGAAGGGGACTTCTTCCGAAAACGGCCCGAGATCGTGGCAGGACGGCAAGGGCAAAGAGAAGATCCCGCGCTCTTCGCCGCTCGGGCTGTCCAAGCGTCCGAAGAGGGCGAAGAGCTTTCGTCCGTCATTCTCGAAGCGGCGAAAGCGCCCGATGGCAACATCGAAGCCATGCTTCGGCGCGTCGACCTTTGTGACGAGACCGATCGGTTTGCCCTCATATATGCGCTGCAGAAGGCTGGGCCTCAAATCGCGGAGTGCCCTAGTCGGTTCTTGCGCTTCGCAGAACGGACGATTTTGCTGCTCAATACTCACGGCGGTCGATCCGCGGAGCGAGATCCTCTGGTCGAGACGACGGCGCTTGTCGGTCAGGCTCAGCAGCTCGCCGGTCAGGCGTGCCTATGGACAGGAGATTTCGAACGGGCCAAGTCGTGTTTCGAAGTCGCGTATCACTCGTTCGCGCAAATAGGGGACGATCTGGGACTCGCTAAGGTCGAGCAGCTCGAGGCTCAGCGGCGGTTCTTTGTCGGAAGAGGAGACGAGGCGCTCATACTCGCCAGGCGGGCGAGCTCCACGGCAGAGTTGCTCGGGGTGGACGACGAAGCGGCCCGAGGTCGTGTTGCCGAGGGACTGGCGCTCCAGCAGCTGGCTCGCCATGCGGAAGCGGTAGAGAGATTTCGTTCGTCCCTACCCGTCTTCGAGGAGCAAGAACTTTGGAGTAACTATGTGGGAGCTGTCAATAGCATGGCCACCTCTCTGGTGGTTCTCGGACGCTTGGGCGAGGCTCGGGCGCAGTTCGCCAAAGCTCTTCGCCGGCTCTCACGAGACAGACACCGGTCCTGGCTGCCTTTCATCCGTAAGGGTTTAGCTGAAGTCCTTTTTGCCGCGGGGCGTTACCGCGAGGCCGCGATCTCCGCGGCGCAGGCTGCGCGGCTCTATGGTGACTGTGGGATGACTTCGCGCTCTTTGATGAGCAGCCTCTATGAGATCGAAAGTTGGGCCCGCGCGGGTGAGACCACGCGAGCTCGCCACCGACTCGATCTGTTCCGCGAAGCGGTCAAACGGCAGGGCATCCTCGACCCAACCCTATCAAAGTTGATTGATCAGGCTTTCTCCGGCGCGGTAGCGGACTACCAGAAGCTGGCCGAACTACGTGAATCCGCCGAGAATGCGCTTTCGGAACGACTCGGTCGGCAGCAGGCCTAAAAAAATAGTTTCTCAGACTGTCAAAAAAAACCGCTTTCTGACCACTTCATAGTCAGGAAGCTGAGCGGAGCGCTCCACATCTGCTTCCAGCGCGGTCCATGGATGACCGCAAAGGAGGTAGTGTGCACAGAGAATCTGGCCCGATCCCCACCTAGGCTTGGTGCCGGCCCGGCTGCGCGCGCCGGGCCGGCTGACTCGTCCGGGCCTTCGATTCTCCGACGAACTTCTGAAGTTGGCGAGAGCCTCCAATAATCTTCGCTGACTAATTTGCTGAAGCCTCGCTAGTTACGGCTCGCGACATAACATGTATAGAGGACCCGAAAACGCCGAACCGAGGTCAGGACCGAAAATGAGGGACCGGACCGCCCGCGGCGCGAGCTCGGCGAAGAAGGCCCGTTCCACGTCATACCCAGACGTCGAAGTTCTCTATTCGCGATATTTCTTGCCGCTCGCGCGCAGAGCTTGTTGGCGGTATCACGTGTCACCCGAGGGCGCCTTCGACCCCGTTCAGGAGGCATTCGCCCTGGCGCTCGTCAAGATGTCGGACGCGACCAACCCCAAGGCCTGGCTTACGAGCGTGGTCGACAATCTGGCGGTAAACCATCCGCTGGCGGAGTCAAGGAAGGGGAACTGATTCGCTTGGACGAACGGCAATCGAAGCCGGGAGCCGGGGGAACCAAAGGAGGCGAGAAATGACCGTACCTACAAGTCAGAGTGTCGCTCCCAGCTCCATGAACGTGCGAAACATCGGGCAGAGACTCCTGGTTGTATTCGCTCTCTCGCTGATCGGTTCCATCGCGGTATTCGCGCAGAACGGTCCCGACAGCGACCCGGATGGCGCCCGCGGGTACGTGGACAACGTTTTCCATCATTCGCAAGTCGACTCGATAAACCTCTATAACGGTCAACTGACGATCCCTCTCGCGATCGGGCCGTCGTACCCGATCGGGCCCAAGCTGAAGTTTCAAACGATGCTCGTCTATACG